>VTLG01011437.1_pt1 | contig 21319 bp, 33 predicted proteins | sample 4694571 | NCBI WGS metagenome assembly VTLG01 (sample SAMN12604809, study PRJNA352737) | marine metagenome | biome: ENVO:00000447; feature: ENVO:00000209|ENVO:00000569|ENVO:01000036; material: ENVO:00002151; isolation source: viral sequences binned using virsorter ... | reverse complement strand
TCTTTGCGTTTGAAAAATGAGTTTCTTGATACACGACTTTTTCCACCGTATTTAATAAAATTATAATCTGTCTTACCAAAGTGCGCTTTCATTGCACAATACATCAAATATACATCAATTGGTTCCATTATTTCTTAGCTGGACGTTTGAATATATTTGTATTCATATGGAAAATATGTTTTCATTAAATAGGCAGTTGTGCTTGTCTTGGAAGAAAATTAAGTTCACGAGCATTAGCTTCAATCTTTTCCTTTAATCCCTTTGATATAAGATAACTAACAGAATCAGGTTCAATACCTTCATTTCTACAATACCAAAGAACTGCTTCCATATGAGTTATTTGTTTTTCTTTTGCTATGTTTTCAATTTCTATAGTGAATGATTTTGATGTATTTAATACCATTATATGTCCTCTAAATAATTTAGTGGGAATGTTTCTGTTGCCAAGTACATTCCCGAAACTCCGAACACGTACTACTTACGCAGCAAGTGCCATTGGTGCAAAGTTATCGTTTGCATTTACTAAAATGATCTATAAGGCGATCAATCCACAATTCTCCACTCATCTATCTCTGCCTGTCGATCCTAATTCGCCCCCATCAAAAAAAGACTAGATATATTATACCAGCAAGTAAGGTTATATCTGCACAAATACTCCAAAGAATATATGCTCTAAGCATCCACTTACTTACTTCTCTTACTAGGGGGTTCTTCATCTTGTTCCCCTATTAATATCTGTTCCATACTAATCTCCTTTTGGTGGAGGCGTTGGGAATTGCACCCAAGTCCAGTCCAGCCTTCAAATTGTATCAACAAATTGTGTATTATTTATATCACACTTTCTACTAAAAGTCAAGACGCCTGACCTTTTTGATTTTTAACTTCCTCTAATAATATTTCTAAAGTTTTTTCTGTAATGTCTTTTAATACACCAGATGCTATGATACACACTACAGTTGTAACATTAGGTGGTGTTTGTATAACCGTATAAGTTTTTGTCTTAGGATTAACAAAGAAATACGTAGGTATAATTACACGTTTATTATCTTCATCAACAATTCCTTCTTGGCCTCTCATAAGAGGCCATTCTTTCCAATTGTTCTGTAAATCAGAAAATATTCTTATTGGATTACCACAAATAATAGGTTTTTGTACTGTTCTAAAATTACCTACAGGTGGTACAATATTTGGTGTTGATGGTTCGATTTCTTGTAAGTCAAGACCTCTATCTCTATCATCTGGTTTTGATTGCGACAGTGCAGGCGTAGTAAAACTAACTACTGCCAACAGTAGCAATATTTTTGCGAATAACATTTTGCTCTCTCCAATCTGAGATTGCATCTACTAACAGGTCAATATAATCAGATTTTTGTTTAACAAACTCTTGAACTGTTCCATCTTCAGTAACAACTAAAATTACTACTTGATTTGTTGATATGCCTGTAAGCTCTTCAAACATTTCAGCATACGCTGAACCTTGAATGTAGTAATTTTCGTTCCAATCGTCAGAACGCTCTTTTGTAGATGTCTTAAAATCTATAATTGATATATCGCCTTTGTATCTAGCAATACAATCAACTCTACCTGCCACTTTATATTTATCACTATACAGTCCTGCTTCTTGTGCATATATGTCATTAATGTTATCAAATGTTTGGTTTTTTAATTGTTCAAATAAACAATATGGTAAGAAGTTCTTTTTATGTTGCGCCCACTTTTCTGGATCATCTATGAACATATTGTTTAGATAATCCTCACACATATGATGAACTTTTGTTCCTCTTGCTGCAGCAGTTCTTGCAACATGATTAGCAACATCTTCACCTACACGCTTTCTCCACTCCATCAATCCTTTTTTATTTCTAGGCGATAAAACAGTTGTAATTGATGGATACAAATCACCAGATGGTGTTTCATATAGTCGATTACCATTATTAGTGGTAGCCTTTATTTTTTCTAATTTCACTGGTGTATGATTAAATTTTTTCATAATAATTAACTCAAAGCCCTTATTCTTTCTACAAGTCTGTCTGCTCTATTGGTGACTTGTTTATACCAAGTGCTGTCAACCATTTCATCAGCAGCAGTATTCCAATCTCTCGCATCAACACCACGTTTCATACCCTTAAATTTACTCAAGCGAGTACGTCCCATGTTGAACATCATGTTTGCAATTACTTGTTGAGCTTCTTCTGGCAAATCGTCAAAGTCTTTGTAAAGGATGTTGCAGTCTTGCAAGACGTTTTCGCAATCTTGCTCGAAGGCTTCAATGACTCTAGACTCGCTGACTGATGTACCGATTTCTTGTCCATATTCGGGGTCTGTGTCAAGAACCAGATGGCCAACGCCAAAAGTGGCATAACCAAGATGATCGTTGTATATCTCATATTTTACCCCTTCATCAATTTCAAGTTGTTCTCTTAATAATTCTATATTCATTTTATTACTCCAATAATCCAATTTTCAGCTGCATCTCTACAATAATGAATTGATTTGCCTACCATTTGTCTACTCTGTATAAACTCATCATTCTCAAACATTTCTACAAGAAAACCATCTATAGTTTTTTTCAGTAGTGAAGAACGATTTTCATATTCTTTTATTCCATGAAATTTAGCTATAATTTCATCCTCATACATTTATTCTAATCCTATACCAAGTTTAATTTTATTGATAAGATAACTTCTTACAAAACCAGAACGTACAATATCACCTATCGTAAATTCTACACAATTAAATTCATCCATTTCTTCTAAAATTCTCAAAAAATCATGCAACCCATTTCTTTCATTCATTTTTTGTAAATCACTCTGGTCAAAGTCACCACAAAATACAATTCGTGAATCTTGCCCAACTCTGGTTGTGATTGTATCCAACTCATGAAAGTTCATATTCTGACATTCATCTACTATAATGATTGCGTTATCAAATGTCAACCCCCTTAGAAAAGAAGTTGATAAAAAGTATAGTGAACCTTGTCCTTTGAGTCGATCATATAGATTAATGAATGATTGTTCATTTGGTTGCTCAAACATAAACTTAACCATGTTTTGATAAGGTACTTGATAGAGAGCAGCTTTATCTTCCTCATCGCCTGGCAGAAATCCAATTTCTCTGGTAGGAATAAGAGAACGAACAACAACAACTCTTTCATATGGAGATTTTAAATCCAAAACATTTTGCATTGCAAGATATAGTGATATAAATGTTTTACCTGTACCAGCCGCACCAAAAAGAAAATGATTTTTTCCTTCTTTCCAAGAATCAAAAATTATTTTTTGATTATCAGTTATAGGTTTGATTGACACTAAATTGTTAAGATTTATTTCTTTAGTTTTTTTTGTACTTGCCATTTGATATCCTATTAATTAAGGTGGGGAAGATGTTAACACCATTTTCCACCTTAACACCTTCCCCCTGATGCATAGGCGGATTGACTACCCAGCTTGCGTAACGCTGTGCGTTTTGCTGTAGTTTTATGTCTCGCCCGCACCATGTTCCTATTTATAGTACTCCATGTTTTTTCAATACTTCTCTTGTCTTTATTTCATTATGAGTTTTAGTAGGCCCACCATATCTATCTGCCAAAGGAGTGCCTGGATTTGAGTGTGCTATTTGTTGCATACGTTCTGTAAATCCACCATCTACTTTTGGGCCAACACCCATAATATGATCACCAACAATTGCAACAGCAACAGGAACTTGTGTAATCTGTTGATTGTTTTTTAAGAAATCTTCTTTTTCTGATATGCTCATCATATCATCCCACTGGATACCAGAGGCTTCATCATAAAAAGTATATATCGGCATTATAAATCTAACTCCAACTGTCTAGGGTCTTTATCCGTTTCTTCATCATCTTCTATTTTCCAAAATTCTCTCAATTCTCTTGCCATAAATTCCCAATAAGGTTCTCGTACTTCTTCTTCTTTTTCATTTGACATTGAACCATTCAGGCCTTTCTCTTTTTTTCCATTTTGCAAAATTACTTTTCTCTTGTATATAGTAAGTTTGATATGCAGACACCGTATCTTCATTTTTACAATCATCTGGCATACATTGTGGTGGATCAACAAACTCTATAAAATCTCCTAACATCATTGATTTAGGACATGGACGTAAAGGTTCAATCAATCTTTCTGTTGCATGGTTTTTATCATAACGATATGTGTATTCTTTCATAAGAGCAATCATATGATTATACAACCAACCGTAATGAGATGGAGCAGACCTTACCCATATTGTACTAGGATGGTTTTTGTGGGCTGTTTTATACAGTCCTACTTCATTTGCATATTCATCACCATCACATACACGATGAGCAGTAGAGAGCATTTGAGCGCTCTCTAGTATCATTTTAACAACATGCTTATCGCACATCATTTGTGCAGCAATAATAGGATCACGATTCAGATAGAAGATGTTCATTTAGTTATTAATTCTATAGTTCTCTGTCTCAAACTGGTGGTTGAAAAAGAATGTTGTCTATTTGTATATTGAATTTTTATATTTAAATCATCACCAGTAAATGCTTTATTTTTATAATCTTCACCTACAAATCTAATATTAATATTTTGAGATTGCAATAAATCTACTAAACTATTTTCAGTATCATATGGAATTATTTTATCTACAAACTTTACAGCACTTAATTGAATGTATCTTTCATATATTGATTGGATAGGTTTATTCTTTGAAGGCCTTTCAATACTAGGGTCTGTTTGTAATCCTACTATAAGATAGTTACAAAATTGTTTTGTTTCTTCTAACATAACTATATGACCAGCATGTAATAGATCAAATGCACCACACGTAAATCCTATCTTATTAGAGATATTCATTTAGTATCCCATCTGTAAAAAATGTGATCCTCAATTTCAATTGTTCTTTGTTTCGTTTTTGCCCAGCCAGGCGTTATATAATCAGCATGATAAAATAATGCACCATCTGTAATATCTAAAAATCTAATCTCGTTAGTCATTATCAATTCTGCCAAAAAAGAGATTTTCTCATAATTCTTTTTATCGTATGGTGTATCACTTTTACCATCACAATACCAAGAGAACTGGCATCTATTTCTTATAGGATAATATTTACGTTCTTCATCTGGTATTGTATTATCACTTTTAGTTTTCCAACTTTCTCTGATTGGCCCTTGATGGACTACCTCACATATGGTATTTGGAAATCTTTTATCATTTACTCTATTGAGAACAACAGCCGTTACTGCAAGTTGTCCAGCAGTTCCTTGTCCTCTTGCTTCATGATACATGTTCATTGCAAGACAAGTTATCTGAGTCTCGGCATACGAACTTATTTCAGTATCAACGGATGCTGATGCTTTATCAACTACATTTGGTGATAAAAACACAAGTCCAGCCAAAAGTAATTCACTTATTCCCATAATAATATTCCTTAAACTGTTCTAATAATTTGTCTTGCAATGAATATGCTTGATGTTCCCAAGGTTGATGTGCGTATTCGGTATCGGTATAATTTTTATACTTACCGTTTTTACCTTTCCAAAACTTTTGCCCATCACTACTATCTTTCATTATTTTGCTTGCAGTCTGCCAGACATGTATCATCTCATGGCAAATAGTTCTAGCAAAATCATCTAAATCTTTTTTGTATAAAGACTTTTCTACTTCTATAACAAATTCTCTATTTGTTTCTAAAGCATAACAACAGCCCAATTGTTTAGTTTCTTTCATACAGTTTCGCAATTGAATTTCTATATCCAAAGTTCTGTATCTGGGCATCATATCTTCAATACAAAACCATGCTATTTTCTCAGCAAGTTTGCGTTGATTTTTCGTTCCACCAATTACATTAATTACATTCATTATTGCAATTGATCTTTATTAGCCATAATTTTAATACCCCATAACATCATAGAACTACCAAAGATAGAGATTAAAATTCCAAGAAAAATTGGTAGAGTTCCTTCAATACCAGCAACTCCAAAAATCAAAGCCATAATACCAATTAAAAATACAATCATTGTTTTTCCTTATTTTTCATCATTAATGTACACATAATACACTAAAATGAGTAAAATGTCAAGTAAAATCGTCATTGCTAAGTCATTGTTTTTTAAGGAAACTTAAAAAAAGTTTGAGGTTTATTCATAGATTTTGTTGTGTGTACTGTTTACTTTGACAAAAGTAGCGCATTTTGGTAGGTCTTTTAGACGTTGAGCTCCAACATAGGTACATGCCGAACGAACACCGCTCAGTATGTCCATAACGGTGTTTTTAACGGGCCCAGAGTACGGTACAGTTACAGTCTTACCTTCCTCACCCCGATATTCTCTATTAGGATGTCCATGTCTATTCATTGCAGTAGAGGAAGCCATACCATAGAATTTCATGCCAACTGGTTCTGGATTATCATCTTCAAACTCTAGTTCTCCATCACATTCATCATGTCCAGATAACATACCACCAATCATAACAAAATCTGCACCAGCAGCAAATGCTTTGACTATATCACCAGATGAATTGCAACCACCATCTGCAATAATGTGTCCACCAATACCATGAGCAGCATCTGCACATTCAATCACCGAACTTAATTGAGGATAACCAATACCTGTTTTGATGCGAGTTGTACATACGCTGCCTGGCCCAACACCAACTTTTACAATATCAACACCAGCAAGAATTAACTCGGCAACCATATCAGCAGTTGCAACATTACCAGCAATGATTGTAGAATCTGGTAGATATTCTCGTAGTCTTTTTGCTGCGTCCACAAAGTTTTTAGTGTAACCATTTGCAACATCTAATCCTACAAATGCAATTTCTGGATAAGTATTTGCTACCGCATTTATTTCAATAATTTCAGATTCAGATATACCAGACATAACACAAAGTTTATTTTTATTAGGAGCTTCTTTCCACAACATTCCTTTTGTATTGTTGTGTCGAGCAATACAGGTAATCATTCCATTTTGACTCAAGACTTTGTGCATATCGAATGTGCCAGTAGTATCCATATTACTTGCCATAATTGGAACGCCAGTCCATTCTTGTTTACTGTGATAGAACGTATAAGTTTTGTTCATATCAACTTCAAATCTAGATGTAAGAGTAGACCTTTTAGGCCGTATTAGTACATCAGAATAATCTAGTTTAACATCATCCTCAATAATCATTATCCAGCAATACCCGAAGCAGAGCGAGTGCCTTGTGGATATACTGCATGGTCGTCTAACATAAATTCATCTGTCCAGTTAAATGCTTCTTTGACTACAGGTGCAGAAAGTCCTTTGTATATTTGGTGCAATTTCTTGTCCTTTGCAGCGACAAGAACATCTGCTTCACTTTCATGCAATCCTTCAAGAAGTTGAACAAACATTGACTCACGTTTGTTTTGTGTAATCTGATTATTACCACCTTCAATAAAATGAAATAACTTTCGTGCTTCATGTGCAAGACTTGTATGTTCTGTTCCAGCTGGTGCTTCATTACGAGTAAAGGGAACTTCACCATCTGGTAAATCCCAAACTATATTCGGATCAAAAGATGATTTGATAACCATTCTCAAACCAGCATGATTATACTCTCGTAAAATATTTACTTTTTCATTTTTGGTTTTAGCTTTAGAAACCTTATCCAAGATTTCTGAAATTAATAAATCCATTTAAAATTCTCCTATTGATTCGGTGAGATTCTTCAATCTCTTTTGTATAAAATAATTTAGTAGTTTACTACGGTCATTAGATGGTGCTTCTTTGTATGTATTAATTATTTCATCTGACAATTCTTCTGGTGTGTATGAAAGATCAATTAACTTTCTATTTCTTTGAAAGTTTCTTTTTACTTCTTCATTCGGTGCAACATCATTAAAATCATGTTCTATCCATGAAGCAATCTTTTTCTTACCAAGAGGTTTCTGCCGTAGTCCATCTGTAAATGTATTGTCTGGTGATAGCACATTTGGAATACCATCACTTGTATCACCTTTAAATACATGTTCTTTTAAATACGTATCAGGATTTTCACCTGTAACCATTTTTTTTGTAATGGGGCTGTACTGTTTGACGTTTGGATATTTTTGAAGTTGAATAAAGTCTTTATCACCAGATAGAATTAATATTTCATCTGAATATTCAGAACAAAGTGTTCCTATGATATCATCTGCTTCTGCACCATAAACTTCTACAACTTTATATGGCATGTTATCTTTTAGTTCACTTTTAATTTCATTCAAACAACTAAAGATATCATCCCAATTGTGTTCAGACTTTTCTCTGGATTTTCTGCGTGAAGCTTTATACTGAGGATAGTAATCTCGACGCCAATAGTGTTTAGAGTCGTAACATAAAACCAGTTCACCAAACTCAGAAACAAAACGAGTTCGATACATGCGTAAAGAATTAAGAATCATATGACGTACCATTTTGTCATCAATCTTTTTTTCTTTTGTCATATGTAAATGCATCATAACACTAGCCAGAGAAATCTGGTTCATATCAACTAAAATCATTATAACCTCATTGGCGCTTTACTCATCATATTCTTCTTCCTTACACATCTTCAAAAATTTATTTAACTGTTCTAAATCAACTTCACTACGTAAACTTTTATCTGCGTCAAGTTCAGTATTAACAAACACCTCAAGCAACTTTTGAGTTGGATAAGGAATACCCATACTTCTATATATTACACCCTTAGTAACCTCAATTATAAATCCAATATCTTTAATAAAAGATTCTTCAGTAACAGGAATCCCATTTTCACCCATAGTGTGAATCATTTGAACAATAACAGTTTGATTTAATTCTTCAGCAAATGCAATATCATCTTGTAGTTGCATCATGCCATCATCTGGTACTTTTACTTTTCTTCCAGATTTTGGCCATGGGCCTTGAATTACTTTTGGATCATTTTCTTCAGTCAAGAAATACTCCTATCTTCATTAAACATTTCTTGAGTATAGGTTACACCCATATCATTATAAAATACCCCTACAGTTCTTTTTGGATTACCATTCTTGTCATATGCTAAAACTACACTATTATATTTAATTTTGTGTTCCTGATGTTCACCATAGAACATATCAACCCAATCACCATCTCTTAAATACTTTAGCATATTTCTTACATAACCCTCATGAATTAATTGTTTTGCATATGCACCTTTTATTTTTTGTCTAACACTTGCTCGTTCAGCTGATGCCATTTCTTTTTGTGTCTTAATCCATTCTTTTACTTTTTTAGGATGCAAGAAATGGTTATCCTCAAGATTTCGGAGAGTTTCATGAATACCACTCATACCGTAATCTGGATTCTTTTTTGCTCTTTCCTTTCTTGCTTTCTCAAGACGTTCTGATGCAGCAAGTCTTTGCTCCTCAGTCATTGGTTTACGGCGTTTACGCCTTTTAACTGGTTTGCGTTCTTCTTTATTTTTGCTCATTTAGTATCCAAGCTCGTCTAGTCGTTTCTTTCTTTCTTTTTTTGCTCTACGTATTGCAGCTGCTTTGGCATGTCTTTTCTTTTCACCCTTTGAGGTATAATATTCTCTTTCTCTGAGTTCATTAAAAAAACCGTCTTGTTGCAATTTCTTCTTCAATATTCTAAGAGCTTTATCTACATTATTATTACGTACTTCAACTTTCATCTTCCAATATCCTTTATCTCTCTCTTACTTATAACTTGATATGCACCCTTATTATAGGCTGGTGCAATTGTAAAGTTGTGGGGAATTAATTTTTTCTTTGATGCTACACCCACTGGTATATCATCACTTAAAGGCAATGATTGGTCGGAGCGAGAAGATTTGAACTTCTGACCCTCTGCTCCCAAAGCAGATGCGCTACCAGACTGCGCCACGCTCCGTTTCTTAATACCATTCTTCTTCAACCATTTTTCATGTCGAATATCGGCTGCAATTTGGGATTTAGTTTTTGATTTTTTCTTACGTTTACGAGTATTTGTAGTTGTGTAATAGATAGGAAGCAGATGCATACCACTCATTTCATAATCTCTTTTTGTAGTTTCTCATTTATACCATAGTAACATAATAATATAAAATTGTCAAGTGCTTTTTTTATCCTGTAGAGCCTTAGTGATTATTTCAGATACAGGAATTATCTCTTTTTCACCATCTTTATCAATAGTGGTGTGAATAAAACCTTCTTTTTCTAAAGTATCAAGAAGTTTATCCACAACACTATGAATATTTTGTTTATTGGAAAAATGTTTGCCAGCATAATAACTTGCAAGCATACATCCTACAGCAATTAAAGTATGTAAAATCGGATCCATTTCAATATTCTTTCTTTTTTATTAATATCATATCATAATATAGTACGTATGATATAATGTCAAGTCACTTTGCAAGTGGATTATCTAGTGCCTCTTGCAATTTTTTACTAAGACTCATATCCAATCGTGACATACTTTCACTTATTCGCGTTTCAGCATCACGCATATTAGACCTTACATCCTTTTCCATTGTGCGATTTACAAGTTCATATTCACGTAACATAGAATCTACTTCAGTTTGTATTGTTTTCACTCTACGTTCAGCACTTTCAGCTCTTGCTTCTATTGACTGAATATCTTTTTTAAGATCATTTTTAATGTCGCGTGTATAATCTGTGCCTTCTATAACACGTTCTTCTACACCAATCATTTTCTGATTTAAAACACTCAACTGCTCTTGTAATCCACTGAGGTCAGGTGCAACATATTTGTTTATCTTTGTTTTCATATTTCTATAATCATTATAAAATTCAAAGCCTCCCCATGCAACACCACCCAATGTAGATAGTGCAGTTAGAAGGACAAATATCTTTCCACCTTTAAATTTTACTCCACCAAATTCTGCTTCGGCCATTTATTTACTCCCTAATAATTAGAACTTCATTTTATCTAAAATAGTTCCTTCCAACTTAGACATAATTCGTACACCAGAATATCCACAAACAAAAGCAATTGCAAGTGCAACTTCTGTTCCAAAACCAAAATGTGCCATCAATGCTGGAATGAAAAACTCTGCTGCAATCCAACCAATTATTACCGAAAGTAAAATATCTCTAACTGGTGTTTTTCTACGAACTGCTGCATTACATACTCCACCTGTTCCTGCCGCTGCTATGCAGCAAAACTTTGCTCCAAACATAGCTACTAGTTCTGTTAACATGTGTTCTCCTTAATTTAAAAGTTAATTATCTATCATATTGTTGCCTAACCATTGCTCTGTGTTTAACATCACTTGCACCATTAAAAAATCTTTGATTTGGATTATCGTAATTACGACTACTTGTATATATGTCTTTAGTGACATAAAATGCAACATCCCTCATTCCTTTTTGTTGATATGCTCTAAATCGTGGATTAAAACCAAGTAATGCTGCTTGAGCATCTTCATCAGTACTTCCACTTAAAGCATCCTTTACCAACTTATCTTCTAGTCTCTGTTGATTTTTAAGTTCTTCTTGTGATACACTTTTCATGTTTTCACTTGCCATCATTCTTGCTTCAGCCAATTTCTGTTTTATTATGCTTTCAATCATTTCTTTTACAGTGAAATTTAGTTGTGGTATTTTAACTTGAGCAATTGCAGTTGAAGGATTTCCTGTAAGTCCTTGTTGAATTTTATTTAAGTCCTCTTGTCCTGTATTACTTTGAGAACTACCTGTTGCACCAGAATTTGATTGTGATGAAAAGTTATTATTTGCACCTGATTGTGAACTTGATGCTATATGTTGTGAACTACCATCTTGACCACTTGAACTTTGATTTGCACTATTTGATGCTATTTGAGTTCCATCATTTGTACCAGATTGCGAACCATTATTTCCACCAGACGATTGCATGTTTCCGTTAGATTGTCCAGTAGCATTAAAATTTTGTTGACTACCACTTGATGATCCATTGTTTCCAGATGCATTTGAGCCACCTGTATTTCCAAAAGTACTAGAACCAGAAGTAGATTGATTTGAATTTATATTACCAATAGAACTTGCACCAGATGTACTTAGACTTGCAAAAGTTTGAGATGTACTACCAGCACTTCCAATAATTCCAGTAGAGTTTGTGACACCATCACTTACACTTACACTAGAACCACCAACTGCAAGTGCATCTTCATTTTGTACTTGAGCAAGTCCACTTGTTATTGAAGATACTGCTTGATTAGATGCCAGTGATTGTGCTGCATGTGTTGTTCTTGCAGCAGCAGAAAGTGCTGACCTTTGATTTGCAGTAAGACTTGGTGCAGTACTACGACTTAATCTATTTGCAATCGGTGGGCCACTTGGCGTTAATGCAGGCCCTGATGGTGTTGGTTCTATTTCTGGAAGTAACTCAACCTCAGGCAATTCATTTATTTCAACAATCTCTCTTTCTTCATTTTCATTTTTCATTAACTCTGGTGGTTCAATTGCAATTATAGTTTGTTCTCTTATTGCTTCTGTCTCTGGATCATGTCTTTCTGCAATTGAAGGCATCAATAAAGGTTTGTCTGTAATTATTGATATCTCAGGTAAAGATGGCATATCATGTTCGTGTAATAGTTCTGGGCCAGGCATTATTTCTGTCATATCCAATATTGCAATATCGTTATGAATAATTTCTAGTTCTTCTAATGGTATGTCTAGCATGTCTAACTCTGTCATATCTAACATATTAGCATCATGTTCCATCATTTCTTCCATCATTGCGATATCAATTTGTTCAATGCTTTCAATTTTTTCCATCATTTCCATATCTATCATTTCTTGTTCCATCATCATATGTAAATCTTCTTCAGATATTAATATAGTTTCTGGATACATATCATCCATATGTTCTTTTTCAAGTTCAATCAAAAGTAGTGCTCCAGTAGAATCTTGTTCTGCCATACCCATCATATCCATTCCCATATCACCAGATTTACTTCCGTCATCAATTATACTTCCATCAGCCATCATGTTTCCATCATTCATCATATCATCTTCATGGTTATCCATTATTATGCCTGCAATTTGTGTTATATCAGAAATCGTACCATCTGCATTTATACCATCTGTACTTGCTGTAGTTGTTCCATCATTCATATTTTCATTTGTTTCTGTACCATCATGTACTTCTGTTTCCGTTTCAACATAACCTACACACGCTGGATGATATTGTGGGTCTGCGGCACATTCCTCATCAAATGATATGTAAGAATGATTTTGGTCAAAGTCATTTTCATGCCCGACGACTGGATTGTATGTAAATGTGTATTTTACATTTCTGATACCTTGTTGACCAGTTGAATCATAACCACTAACTTGCAATTCAGCTGTCCATGCATCTCTAAAAGGAATTGCCCAAGGTGGTATTCCACTCCATGTATCTTCATAGCGTGTCCAATCAGAAATTGTGCCAGTATAGTTATATGTTCCTGATGAATATATTTTCTTTCTTCCACCTTCTGAACCAGCAATACCTGATCCATCATTACTAAAAATTCTTACTTTAACAGATAATTGACTACCAGAACTTGGTTTTTTGATTTCCCATTCGTAAGTAAATCCTCTGAACTGCAATCCAACACCAGATGCTTGCAATGCTTCGTTGATTGCAAAAGAGGCTACTGCCATTTGATTTGTAGTTGTATTGTTGAATATAAATGCACCAGTATCAGGATTGTATGCGCCTAGAGGAACACCATTATATGTTGGAATAGTAGGATAAACAATTGCTTCTAAATCTTGTATACTAACTTGATTACATATAACACTATTAGAATAATTTCCAGTTCCAGAAGGAATTGGATAATCTTCATCATTTACATCACTACCTGTATAGTATGTAGGACAATCTGAACCTGTTGCAAAATTTTGAGCAGATGCTGTATTATAAGAAAAGCAAAAATAACAAACTAGCAGCGCCAGCGCCTGACAAAATATTGAGAATCTTGTTATCATGTTGTTCCTGTTCTTCTATAAATTCTGGATGCATATCAGGATTTTCATCCCAAGCTTTTGTAGCATCTTTTCCAATTTTTCCTTCATATGGACATGGTGTTCCAGCCATTCTCATTGCTTCAAATACTCTTGAATCTTGACACATAAGAGCAACCGCAGCAACTTTCATACCCATGTTGTATAGACTTTTAGAATTTTTTAGTCTTTCACAATTGTAATCACGAACATGAGAACCGCCTGACATACCAAGTATTTGAGTTTGTACTGCACCAGTTACACTTGTCGTACAAGTATCATTACCACCAGCATTTACATTAGGTGCAATTGCGCTAGGTGGTGGTGACTCAATCTTTTGTGTAATAGAGCTGTCATTTTTATTGGTATTTGTGTTTGCGCTTTTACTATCAATATTGGTTGTATTCGTGTTCGTATTTGTGTTAGTGTTTGTATTGTTATTTGTGTTTGTATTTGTACCAGTACTTGTTACATTCTGATCAACTTCACTTGTTGTAGCTTGATTTACAGTTTGATTAATACTACTTGTATTGTTATTGGTATTTGTTGAAGTACTTGTATTATTTGAAGTTGAGCTAATTGTTGAATTGCTCGTATTATTATTTGTATTCGTTGAAGTTGATGTATTTGTATTCGTGTTAGTATTCGTGTTTGTACCAGTGCTTGTAATCGTACTGGTATTTGTATTCGTGTTTGTATTATTATTTGTATTTGTGCTTGTGACGGTACTAGTGTTTGTATTGGTGTTTATATTCGTATTTGTATTTGTACCAGAGCTCGTAATGGTACTAGTATTCGTATTCGTATTATTATTCGTATTATTATTGGTATTATTGTTTGTATTTGTGTTTGTACTGGTATTTGTGTTAGTACTGGTGTTAGTATTCGTATTAGTATTCGTATTCGTATTTGTTCCAGTACTTGTAACAGCCGTAGTATTCGTATTTGTATTGTTATTAGTATTGGTATTTGTGTTAGTACCAGTACTTGTAACAGCTGTAGTATTATTATTTGTGTTTGTACTGGTAACTGTGCTCGTTGTTGCTGTTGTAGTATTTGTATCTACAACAGAACTAGAATCATAATTACCATCAGCATCAACACAAGCAGTTCCAGAAGAATTAGTACAAACTGCATATGATGGTGAAGCAAATATAGCGCTTAACAAAAGAGCGCCAAATGCGTACTTAATTATTCTATTCATATGTTATTACCTATTAATATTCAGAAGGCATTAATATTATGAAAATAACAAATTTTAAAGTATCACTTCGCACCGACTATAGTTTAAACTATTACTTATATTTATGATTTTAAAGTTGTTCTAAGTACCATTCTAGGTAAATATCTTCATTCAAAATTTCATAATTATTACAATTTCCATAAGTTTTTATATGCGTATATACACGTTTTGGTGCATATTTTTCTACCATTGTTTTCCAAAAACCTATAGGTTCTACTGTGCAATGTGCATTTTCACCGTTTGGAAGAATTGCAATTGCGGGCCGTGTGCATATTGCAAGAAATACAAATCTCTCTGCCCGATTGAATATATTTTCAAATGTTTCTGGTAACTGTTCCTTTGGTATATGTTCCATTACATCTGTAGAATATACACCATGAAAAGTACCATCAGGTAACTTATCATGTTCTGGTACAGCTGGGTCATATAAAGTTGGCATAACACCAAGTTCTTCATGATGTTTCCATTGTGTATATTGTAAACCCTTACCACATCCATAATCTAAAAGTGTTTCTGATTTCGTATCTTTAACTAAATCTATAATATGATGCAGTTGTGGTTTTAAATTATTGCCTGGATAATTTGTATTTTGTTCTGCATGATATTGTTTGTATTGTTCAATCCAATTTATTGACGGCATTATGTAGTCTCACAAAATAATCTGCATCAACCAAAACAAGAGGTTTTGTGTTGTTGCGTTTTAGAACCACTATTGGTTCGTAGTCACCAGAGTTTTGCTCTGCTTGTTCGTATGATTTCCAGATGTTCACACTTTCTTGATTTTTACATTCTATAGAATAAGGAAACTTATGTCGCGCTGCACGAGCCATAATTAAATCCTCACCACCAGCACCCATTGATCTACTTTCAATATCTTCTGGATGTACTTTAAGTTCTTCTATTAAAAGGTCACGAAACCACTGTTGTAATCTTCTACCTTTTGCTTTTGCACTTTGCGTTTTCATAATTCACCACCATCCTAAAACATGACCATTACCTATAATAATAAACAAACATGTTATAATATGTATAAGAACCCAAAAAGTGCGAATGAGTGCAACTCTGTCTGCTTTATTATCATCTGTATATGCTTTGCTTCCAATTGCTTTACACCAGTATTTCCACATCAATCATCCTCTTCCCAATCTTCGGGTATTTCAACATGATCTTCTAATTCTTTGGATAGGTTAGCGCCACAAAAAGTACAATGAAGAATAATATAATATAAATCATTCATATCATGATAAATTTTATATTCAGCTTCACATGATTCACATACAATTAATTTGTTCACGTTGCGTTCTCATCTTCATATGCATCATCCCAAATACCAGAAAGTCCAGCAACTTCATATTCTGTTACACGATTTTCAAAAAAGTTTGTATGGTCTGCGCCATTTAAAATCCAATCTAACCATGATAAAGGATTTTCTTTTACTTTAAAATTAGTTTTTAGTCCTAGTTGTAACAATCGTCTATCTGTTATATATCTTATATATTGTTTTACCTCAGACGCTTCTAAACCTTCTATAGGCCCCATCTTGTATGCAAGGTCAACAAACTTATCTTCTAGTTTGACTGCAACCCTTGCCATTTCATAAAGTTCTTTTTTAAAATCATCATTAATAATCTTTGGATGCTCTACACAAAACTGTCGAAATAATTTTGAGTTACCCTCTACGTGCATAGACTCATCACGTATAGACCATTCTACAACCTTACCCATACCTTTCATTTTACCATATCGTTGAAAGTTAAGAAGCATAACAAATGATGCAAACAATGCTACACCCTCATTAAAGACAGACTTTGCAAGTGCTAATCCTAATCCCTTCATAGATGTATTATCTGACTCTTGCATAAATTCAATCTTGTTATACATCTCAGAGTACTCTAGAAATGCATGATATTCACTATCTGGTAATCCAAGTGTTTCATTGAGTAGTGCGTATGCACGTTGATGTATACCTTCTCTAGCTGCAAATGAACCTAGCATATTACGAACTTCATTATTCTTAAACTTGGGAATAAATTGGTCATAATAATTTTGTCCAACTGCAACATCTGACTGAGTAAATAATCTTAGAATATTAGTAACATATGATTTTTCAATATCATCTACTTTACTAGATTTCCAATCAGCAACATCTTCTGACAAATCAAGTTCATCCTCAATCCAGTGTGCCTTCTCATGTCGTGTTGTAATCTCTACCGCCCAAGGATAATGAAATGGTTTATACGTTTCACTAAACTGCATTAGTCCACCACCTGATCTACGTTTCAATAAATCATCAGCGATATCCATAAGAGAATCAAATCCACCAATACGTTCATCATCTATGAAAATTTGAGGAACAGAATTTACACGGCGAATGTTTCTATTTTCACCAACAACTTCTGTAATACCATTAATAGATTGATAAAATGCAAGACGCTCTTCTTCATTGTCTATAACTTCTTCAGTGTATTCAAAACTGTGTTCTTTCAACCATGATTTTGCCATGTCACAAAAAGGACAATAACTTTTAGTAACAACTTTAATATCTAAATTTACGCCTGACATACTCTTTACATCTCCACTTTAAAAAATTAACCTTGACAGGCTATACATTCAGCTTCAGTCATTGCTTGAGTTTCATAATCTTTGAGTGCATCACGCACTACTTTCAAAGAAACATTCTCTGCCCTATTTGTACTTTCTGTTCTTAAATAATATAATCCCTTGCATCCAAGTTTCCATGCGTTATAATGTATCTTATGTAAGTCACCACGTTTTGCACCAGAAGGTAAAAAGACATTTAAAGATTGTCCTTGACAAAGATACTCTTGTCTGTCAGCAGCTTGTTGTACAATTTCTAATTGATTAATTTCAATAGCAGTCTTGAATACTTCTTTTATTTCATCAGACAAAAATTTGAGATGTTGAACTGAACCACTATTTGTAATAATAGAACTCCATGTCCTAGTATCATTTTTATCTACCTTATTTAATTCTTCTTCAAGATATGGATTTTTAACAAGATGTGAACCAGCGCGAGTACGGTGTGTATATGCATTTGCTTTACTTGGTTCAATAGAAGGTGAAGTTGAAGCGATGATAGAACTATTTGCATTAGGAGCAATTGCAAGTAAATGAGAATTACGTCTACCTGTTCCTTCCATGTCTGGACACTCACCTTTTTCAATTGCAAGTTGTTGTGTTTCAACAACAGCCTCATCTTTTATATGTTTGAAGATATTACGATTCCATTCTTGTGCTTCTTCTGATTCAAATGGAATACGATTGCGATGTAAAAAAGAGTGCCACCCCATTGCACCAAGTCCAAGAGAGCGTTCCTGTTGTGCAGAGTAACGAGCCTTACTAATTTCATCTCCAGCATTTTCAATAAAGAACTGAAGAACATTATCAAGAAAACGAATCAAATCACGAATCATTGGTGTATCTTTCCACTCATTAAACTGTTCTAAGTTTACGGATGATAAGCAACACACTGCTGTACGATCTTCATTTGTGGGAAGATGTATTTCATTACAAAGATTTGAACCATTAATCTTGAGTCCTTTATCTTTCATTGTTTGTGGTAATGCACGATTAGATGTATCTATAAAGTTAAGATACGGTTCGCCAGTGCGATATCTTACTTCTAGTATAGTTTCCCATAGTTTTCTTGCTTTCATACTATCACGCACCGTAGAATCATTAGGATCAATTAAATCCCACATTTCATCACGTTCTACAGCTCTCATAAAACTATCAGTAATATTAACTGCATGATGCAAGTTTAAATTCTTACGATTTACATCACCTGTAGGAATACGCATATTTAAAAACTCAACAATATCAGGATGGGATATATCCATATAAGACGCATAAGAACCCTTACGTGTCTTTCCTTGACGATATGCAGTCATATCAGCATCCACTGTATGAATGAACGGCATTGGGCCTGGCGCTTTATCACTTACTGCACGAATGTCACTCCAATGGCCTCCTACACCGCCTCCTTTGACTGACAACCACCGTAGTTCAGCTGAATGGTCAATAAGTCCATCTAATGAGTCTGGAACGTAGGAAAGAAAACAGGAGATAGGAAGAGCGCGAGTTTTTTCGTTTGGCATTGGTGCATTAGATAATACTGGTGATGCATACATAAACCATCCATCAGAAACATAGTTATAAATTCTCTGCGCTAGTTCTAAATCTCCATATGAGTATGCAACTGATGCTCTAGCGTATGCCTGTTGTGCTGATATCTCATCTTCTAATTGATAATAATCTGTTAGTAATTTTCTGGCTTGGTCTGATAATTTGTTGTCTTTACTTTTGTCTATTTTTATTCCGAGATATTCTTCTTCAGGCATTTATAGCACTCCTATTATTTTTATTATTTTGTTGGTTTTTTGTATATCGAAAAATATCCTCTCAAATGTGGTTGTAGGTTAGTATAGAAAAGTGTATCTTTTAGTTCAATACACTCAAACCCAAAACCAGAATAAAAATTTATCAATTGTTTTTCACTAAAACGATAAGGCCCAGAATGAGTTGAAGGATTAAACCTTGCTTCATATGGACTTAATACTTTAAGAAGAATATAACTTTCATCATGAGTGATGTTCGCAATCATCTCAAAATATTTGTGCCTTCTGTCCTTTAAGTGAAAAAGATTATGTATTAACCCCCTATCTATTATAACATCATATTTTTTATTTAACTTAGAATCCAATGCATCATCCATAACAAAATTACTAATTTCATATTCTAATGCATTTACAATATCAGTTCCAGTTACATCAAATCCTAACTTTTCTATGTGATGTACTTGAGCTCCATTACCACATCCTAAATCTATTACTTTTAAATCTTTAACATCCTTTGATAAATTATTTGTAAAAAAGTTTTCAAAGTTTTCATCAAATTCATCATAATTCCAAACTGAAAAAACATCATTATGTTTTAAAAACTTTTGAATGTCCTCATCAAAATGGTCATAATTCCAAGGTGTTTTTTTCTCATCATATTGTTTTTGCCAAGGTTCTTTCATCAATTTTTTTCCATTCTGTAAATCTAAGCTTTGCTTCAACACCACTAAATGTATTGTCCATTATAATCTGTTGTATTTCTGATTTTGAATAACCACCCAAAATCATATCGTTAATATCTTTATATTTCATACTCTCTGGCCACAAAACAATGTTACGTCCAGAATTAATTACTTTCTCTATCTGTTTGACTATTTCTCTATTTCTAGGTTCATTGTCAAAAATTATTGTTAAGTCTCCTTCAATTTTATTAAGGTCTGAACCAGCAACTGCAATACAGTTATCTAGAAACAAACTATCTATTGGGCCTTCGACAACATAAATTTGTTTTTCTTTATCAATCCTATCAAGTCCAAAAATCTTGTTCTTACTTTCATTAAGTTTTATTGTTAAATATTTTGGTTGCTCATTACCAAACGCTCTTCCTTGATATGCAAACACTTCTCCTTCTTCATCTCTAAACGGTATTAACAACCTTGGATGATCACCGTCCAAGGAAGGAAACTTATTTGGTATTAATGTATTCGTGAATTTATAAAAAGACTCACATAAATATAAATCGGCGAGTGACTTGGATGGAATAAGTCTATCTTTGATAATTCTTCGGGCGGGATGTCCTTCTGGTAGGGAATCAATACTTTTAAGGTCTTTAAGTATACCTTTTTTGCGAAAGACAGGAACATCAAATTTAAACTCCGGCTCGGGATTATTTGTTTTAACACCTTTTTGGTATCGTTCCATTATATAGTCTTTATGAATTTTTGAGTCTAGATACTTGATAAGATTACCAAGTGTTGCACCAATACCACAGTTATGACATTTATAAAATAAATCATTTTTCTTGCGATAGACAAATCCTCTTGCTTTAGAACGAGATTTCTGAGAATCCCCACAATAAGGACAACGAAAATTCCATAGATAATCCCCCTTCTTCTTGAATTTTAGAAGTTGAGGGCTTAGGATATTAAGATATTTTGAATCAATATACGACATAGTACATATCATATAGTATAGTTGTTAAAATGTCAAGTGAAATCCATAAATTTATGTAACATAAATCCAACAACAATTGAACCACCAATTAAAACATGTCTCCATTTTTCCAATACACCTA
>VTLG01002669.1_pt1 | contig 21327 bp, 3 predicted proteins | sample 4694571 | NCBI WGS metagenome assembly VTLG01 (sample SAMN12604809, study PRJNA352737) | marine metagenome | biome: ENVO:00000447; feature: ENVO:00000209|ENVO:00000569|ENVO:01000036; material: ENVO:00002151; isolation source: viral sequences binned using virsorter ... | reverse complement strand
TATTCTACCAGTTCCTGTATTAGTATCTTCACTTACGTTTGTTAGAAGACCTCCAGCATCAACTCTTGCATTTTCAAAATCAGTATAGTTATCATATACTGTTAGATTTTGAGATTCAATTACTTCAGCACTATTAACAGTCTCTTTACCATACTCATTAGCATAGATAATATCTGTGCCTGAATCAGTAACTGTTACTTGTGCTACTACACCAGGAGCAGTGTAAACTTCTTGCCAATGCTGAGTCTGAGGTGGTGTATAATCTTGACTATCTGAACCTATCTGTTGTGTATCAGTTGTAGTGTAAGTAGATCCTCCACCACTAGTGCTACTTCTACTCTCAGTCTGTATTTGAGTGTGAGTATTAATATTTCTAACACTAATAATAGTAGACTGAACTGTTTCAATAGTACCAGATGCATCAAATACTTGAGAAGCATCAGTACCTACATCAGTTGCAGATTGACTATTAGTGCTACTGCTAGTAAGTCTAAAGACCTTTTTACCAACTTCAAATTTAGGTGTAGTTATATCATTAGGATTAGGTATAAAGAAAGATCCTCTTACTGATCCTAAAGTATCAGTTCTTAAATTAACTGCACTAATAGTTGCTTGAGCACTCGAAGATTGTCCAACTAATTTAAGACCTGCTTCTACATATCCATGATAAGTATTTTCAGACTTATCTGATAAACTTAATGTATCAACATTCAAAAGGTTAGATGTTGAAGAGTATTCTGCTGGAACTAAAATGGTTTCTGATGATACACCACCATCTGCTGATGTAGGTAATATAGTATCAATTAAAACAGTTCCCCTTCTAAGAGGAGTAGAAGAATAATATGGATTAGTATTATATACTGCACCAGGATCATCATATGGACCTAATTTATGATTAGATACAGCAACTCTAAATCTAATTAATTCTTTTCCATCCTTTGTGGTTCCTATAACAGTTTCTCCAACTTGGAAAGTTCCTGTAACCATAGAAATTTGAAGAAGTTTTGGAACTATAAACTTGTTAATATTTTCTCCATCAAAGAAACCAAATACACTAGTAGTTGGTTTCAGACCCTTACATGAGAAATCTAGATTTCTAGATCTCATATAAGCTGCTATATCAGTATTAAGTACTTTTGGACCATCATTAATAGTACTAAAAGTTTCTCTTTGTATAGACCTAGTTGCTTGTCTTTCTTCAGTAATATCTACTGGATTAGTTCTAAATGTAGTTGTAGTAGTTCTAAACTTATTTCTTGATCTATAACCATTTCCTTCTGTCCATCCACCCCAATGAACATTGCTACTTGAACTAATTTGAGTATCACTACTAGAACCAGTCCATGTAGTTTCCCATCCACCCCATACTACAGGGCTATATCCAGTATCAGGGTCCCATCCACCTGCTTCTACCTGTTCACTAGTTTCAGTAAATGTATCCAAATCTGATAGCTTAGCATCTAAAACAACTTGATCTACCCATACATCTGATGATGGAGTTAATAAAATAGATCCACCATAGTAGTTGATAAGGAAAGGTGTTACACTTTCAGTTCTAGTTGCATATGGATTTCTAACAAAAGGTACATTGACATAATCTAAAGATAATACTCTACCAGTTTGCCTTATGCCATTAAAACTATTACCATCCAATTTCAAATCAAGTTCAGTAGTATAAGGTGAAGGTCTAAGTTCTCCATTCTTATAATCAATACTATTTTTTACTATTGTTTTTTTGAGTTGATTATCTGTACTAGAAAAATCATCTACAAAGAATCCAGATTTAAATCTATTTAATCCATCTGTATCAGTAACCTGCATATTCAATGTATCTTTTTCCAATAAGGAAAGAGAAGTATAGAATTCTAAACTTTCAATTCTTTTCTCCAACCTATTGATATCACGCATCTGATATCTCTTATAATTTGCTAAACTTATATTTGCATCATTAACTTCATACAAATATGCAGGTAAAGATATAGAAGCAACTTCTAATGCACCATCAACAGCATTTGGCCACTCTGGTGTTTCTGCAGGAATTCCATTTACTAATTGGAATGTTCCATTTTTATTTAAATAGACTTTATCAAGTCTAGGAAGATAGAAGGAATAATCTAATAATATTGATTCATCAGATGCTAAAATATTCTTAGCAGAATTTCCAGAAGCAGTAAATGATCTTCCTAAAAATTCAAATGGAGAATATGAAGTTCCAGAAAAATCTGATACTCTTGGTCTAATATCTAATATATCACTTACATTAGATTTATTAATGGTAGGTAAATCTTTATATTCAAAATTATCATATGAACTAACTGTGGTAATATCTCCATCATCAGATGATGTAAAGTATGCAGATTCAAATACTATAGATAATCTTCTAGATGGTTCATTATAATCAGGTTTTCTAACCATTCTAGCATAATCATAAATGGTACTTCTTTGCCCATCATCATAAGTAAACTCTTCTGTTATATTATTTGATCCTAATGTAGTAGAAGAAATTGTTGCTTCAGTAGAAGAATCCTCAAAAGTTACAGTTTCATTATTTTGAAAAGTAAAATCATTTAAAGCAAGGTAATTGATAGTAGAATCATCTTGCTTACTTACATATATTCCTTTAGCATTACTATTCTTTCCAATAAATTTTTCCCCTATTAATAAATCACCAGTTTTTCCAGTAGCACTATTAATAGAACGTAATAAAATTCTAGGGAAAACTGGATCACTAGTATTACTAGATTCTAATACTCCATAAATTTTTGTAGCATCTGGAACATTTAATGATATTTCCTCATCTTGTACTCTAGTTCCATATACAGTACCATAAGTAAGACCATCAGTTGCAATTCCAGAAGATGTTAATTTAGAATTTGCTATAGTTAATACATTTATTTTTTGCTTTTCTTTAATTTTTTCACTTACATTTGTTTTTCTTAAAGTAGCTATTAATTTAGCAGGACCATTTCCTCCTAAACCATTAAAAGTTATCTCAGTAGAACCTGAATTAAAGTTAATCTTATCTGTAGATAATGATTCTGTTACACCATCAGTTCTAATTAAAACATATCTTTCTTCATCATAGGGTAAAAATGTTTCTGAGGCACTTCCACTAGCAATAGCTCCAGTAGAATTATCAGTAATAGTAACATCAAATTGTTTTCTTATAGTAAATGAAGAATTAGTTAAATCTACATCAGAAACATTTTTCTTAGGTAATCTAGTAAATAGATTATTATCAGTAGAAGATTGGAATTGAGAAGTTAATATCTTAAAATTAGATACATTAATAGGACCACCAGTAGTAGTAAGTCCTGCCATAGAATATTGAGGAAGACCACCTTCACAAACACCAGAAACAGTACTAACTCCTGAAATAGTTAAAGAATTTTGAGAAACACTTTCAATTCTAGCATAAGAAGGTATCTCAACTCCACTAATATTAGTATTAGTATATTCTACAATATTTCCAACTGTAGCAATTCCAATAAAGAACTTGCTTGGATCTGCACTAGTAACTGTAGCAATTCCTAAAGATGCTCCTGAAGTAGTTGCTGCACTAATATTAACTTCTCCTACATTAGCAAATAAAGATTGCTTTACATCAGCATTAAAAGTACTAGCTGTGCTTACTGTACCATTGATAGACTTAATATCACTGGTAGTATAAGCAGTTGATCCTGCAGAAATAAATCCTTCTTCTATTCCATTAAATATAAACTGCTCACCAGTAATAAAAGTTCCTTTAGTGTTGTATATGGTAAGTGCAGTTGAACTACTTACAGCATTTCTTAAATATCCAGTAGCTCCACTAGATTTACCTTTAATATGAGTTGGAATAGAAAGAGATGTAGGAGTATTTAAAGCAACTTCTGTATATGGTTGAATATCATATAAAGCAATATCCCATTCATTAATATTAGCATTAGATGCATCATAAGAACCTGATTCTAATGAAAAATCATATACACGTGCTAATCCTATTTCCTTACCAGCAGCAGTTGTTGCTGCAGCACCTACTCTTTGATCTCTTAAACTAACTGTATAATCAGTACCTACTCCAATTTGAGGAGCACCAGAAACTCTATTTAAAGTAAAAGTAGGACCAGTAACATAATTAATACTTTGGTTTTCTAAAAGTTTTGTAGTTCTTGGTTTTTTAAAATCCAAGAAAGAAGGAGTTATAGTTTCAACTTCATATCCTTCAATATATGCTTTTCCAGGTGAAAACTTATATGATGCTAAATCATCACTTGGATCATTGTTATTATAAGTTTTTTGATCTTCAGAAAATAATCCATTATTTCCTTCAAAATTATTTAATGTATTTCTTGCAGTAAGAGAAAATGGTTTAACATAATAATTACCAGATTCATCAAAAGTCCTTCTAGCAAATTCTTTACTTAAATCATCATATTTAGATTTATCCTGTGTAGAAGCAACTACACCATTTCTTACTTCCAATAATTCAATAAAATTAGGAGTAGATTGTTGGTTAATATCAACAGCTTCTAATTTCAAATCTATTGCTAATCTATCAGCACCAGGAGCAGTATAGTTACTATATCCAGCAGCATTATCTGTTAAGGAACTATCTACATCAGAGTTTATAATATTTTCTACAACTCTGAGTCCTACTTTAGCACTAACAGTATTAATGAAAGGACTTAATATAGTAGTTTGTTTTTTAACTTTAATAAAATACCCTCTAGCATAGTATATACCTTCAGATAAAACAGCAGCACATCCTATAAAAGTGGATACTCCATTCATTAACTGAGCAACAGATTCTCCTGGTTGAAAAACTATATTCTCTCTAGTAATAAAAGGTTCTCCATCTAAAAGTAAAGATTCGCCAGATAAACACCTTTCAGTATTATTAGCACCACTATTTAAATAATTTACAAATATAACATAAGAATTATCAGCATATATACTTGCCATATGTCCTTTAACTTCAAGTTTTATTCCAGATTCACTACCAACTAAAGTTTTACCATTTAATTCTGCCAAATAATCTTTAACGTTAAAACCTTTATTAGATGACTGTATCTTAATAGACTCATAGGCTGGAGAAAATTTAATTCCTCCACCAGTTACAGAACTTCCTTCTTGAAAAATATGACTTCCAAACTTTTCAATCTGATCCTGAAGAACAGATTGTACACCAGTTAGTTCTCGTGCTTGAACTGGATATCCTGGTTTAAATAATATTTTATAGTATTTGTCATCTGCATTAAAGTCGTCATAATAAGGTGCGACGTTTAAATTGGTTTCCTGTGGCATGAGTCTTTAGAATTGCAAAATGACTTTGATATCTTCTCTTTGGTTAGCAGACCTAGTGATAGAAGGTCTGTTATCAACATATATTATATTTCCAGAGTATTTCTTAACTTCAGGATTAGAAACTCCTTGAGTAAAACTCTGTCCAAGGTAATATGTTCTATTATTTATTATGGTACTTATACCAGGACTTCCTGCTACACCAAAACTAGTATCTATTCCTAATGTTCCCTCATTACTAGCAATATTTACATTTCCTCCACTAGCAGGAGATGCAGTAAATCTATGTAATGAATATCCATAAGTAGGATCTGTTTTCAAAGAACCATCACTATTAAATCCAACTAAACTTTTATCTTGCCAATATTTTAAAACTCCTGTTGTTTGATCATAAGAAATAACTCTTCCTACTGCTGTAGAACCTACACCTACAGTTTGAGTAAATTGTCCATCTAAATTGAAAGTAGCAGTAGTATATCCTGCTCCAATTAGTTTTAAAGCATATACTGAACTTGCTTTAGATAACTCTAAATTAGCAGTAGAATTATATGCTTGAGGATTTTCTATAATTCCTATTCTAGCAATTTGGTTTCCAGTGATAAAATCAGGATTAGATGAATCATTTTCAATTTTAGAATAAATTAAAACATTACTTGCTCCTAATTCTCTATAAACATCTGCACCATGTCCACCTTGAGGAGGAATAATAACATTGAAAATTGGAACTGTAGTACCAGTTGGAACTCCACCAGCAACTAAGTCTAAAGTACCATAAGTATATCCAGATCCACCTTTTGATATATTAACAGATTCAACTTTAGCATCATTATTAATAACAATAGTTGCCTCTGCACCAGATCCATCACCATTTATAGGAACTCCTGTATAAGTTCTATTAGCAGTTCCTATACCTGCTCCTCTATTAGTAATAGTTGCTATTTTTAATTGACCACTACTAGATGCATTATCCCTTACTGCAGCATTATCTGAACTAGTCTCCCAATCATTAGGTACAGGTATAAAATTAGTTGAATCAAACTTTGCAATATCACTTGGTTTAATAGTATAAAGATATTTCCATATATAACCATCTCCACTGTCACCTGCTGCTTTAGGTTCAAGATCTGTAAATGTAGGTTGGTCTAGTGATGGTCTTCCTGTAGTATTTTCTGGGTCTGTTCCATTTTGCAGACAAATATAAACCTTAAAATCTTCATTAACAACATAAAATTTTGCAGAATATAAATTAGTTGATCCAGAAGGTTGTGCTAAATTAGTTCTACTAATATCTCCCCTATACATATCATAAGTTATACCTGAAGTCCAAGTATTTTTATTCACCATTCTACGTATATCTGAAGAAGTTACTTTCTTCAAAGCAATCATAGTATCCCAATAATCATCTTCTTGATCAAAACTGTCCTTAGGGGCAGGTGGATTTGAATCCCAAGTAGATGAATAATTGGTAGCATTAGGTAAACCAACAAAAGAATAATATGAATTGGCAGTAGAAGTTGCTGCTGAGACAAAACTCTTAGCATTCAATATTCTAAGTTGATCAGTTATAATGGCTGACATTTTTACTATTTTTTTAGTTATTTATGAGATATAATTTACGTATCTTAAAGGATTAACTCTCTCTACTAATGGGGAACTAGATATTCCACTTAGTCCATTAGAATTACCAGCATAAGATGTAAATACTTTTCCTGATACTCTAGGTTGAGTAGCAATCCTTCCCCAACTATATTCACCAAAGAACTCACTATGTCCCAATCCAGTCAATCCATTATAATCTTGAACACTGACTGTAACTTGTGCAACATAAGTCAACCCAATTCCTATACCCATAGTTTGAGCAATAGAAACTTGAGCAACTTCATATACATTATCTAAGAAGGATGTTCCTATACCAACTACAGTACCATCTTGATATAGAGAAGTTACTGATGCACCTACATTAGAATTAGAAACTGTAAAGTAATATCCAGTTGATATTCCACTTACAGTAATAGCAGTTCCTACAGTAGGAGCATCTCTGAATAATGAATCCTTTGGAAGGAGTAGATCAAATACAATACCAGTAGATGCTACACCAACAGATGTTGTAGATATACCAGATATAATTCCAAAATCACCTGAGTATGATACATTTTCAATAGTTTCAATAGAAGAAACTGATTTAGGTTCACCTATCAAAACTGCAGGAGCAGCAGTATTAGTATAAGCAAATCCAGTAGTAGTTCCTCCATAAGAAACTGTAATAGCATTTACAGTTCCAACTCCACTTATAGTAGCAGATGCTCTAGCACTTTGAGAAGTAGACAATCCTACAGGAATAACAATAGAAACAGTTGGTGCTGTAGTATATCCAAACCCAGGATTTGTAATATCAAATGAAGTTACAGTTCCAGCAACAGAAACAAAAGCAGTAGCAGATGCTCCAACCATACTATCCTGAGAAATAATTCTAATATCACTTTGTCCAGTATAATTTTCCTTTGAATTATCAAAGAAAGTTCTTATATTGGATACAAATATAACAGTAGATCCAACACCTACAGATTGAATTATATTAGTACTAGGATATATTAATGGTTCATAATGAGGTCTATCTTTAGTAATTGCAGCACCATCTATAAATTTATCTTCAGTTTGTCTAGACCATATTGCAGATCTTTGGAAAGCTTCATTAGTAGTAATACCAGGTCCAGCATATAGGTTAGTATTCAAACTATCTGATGCATTAATAACAGTTACAGTTCTATCATCTTCTTCTAATCCAATATGTTGATCATATAATTTAACTTCATCTCCCTTCTTAATAGTTTCTAAAATATCAACATTACTAACATCTACAGATCCAGTTCCTCTATAGAAAAGAATCTTAGAAGTATCACCTTCCTTAGGTGCTTCCTTAAAAGTAATAAAACTACCACCTTTAAATGTATATCCAACATCAGGTTCTTGAAGAATATCATTAATGAATACTAATAACGCAACCTCAACATCAATATTAGATCCTGGTTTGGATTGAATGGTTTGTTGAGTACCATTTAAATTCAATGCAAAAGAAGTTGTTTTTCCATCAAATAGTGAATCTAGAGTATCTAAAACTTGGAAGTCTCCAACTGTCCATGCAGCAAAACTATCACTTATAGTTTCCTGAACAGTAAGTTCAAACTGTCTAGATGGAGTAAATGAAGCACTGGTAGGAATTCCTACAGCACCACCAACACCTATAGTTAATTTTTGAGTCTCACCATAACCATATCCTTGATTAGTAATTTCAAAATCAATAACACTACCACCCAAACCAACAACTATATCTGCTCTTGCTTCTGATCCTATACCAGCAGAAGATGCAGTGTAGAATAGAGGCATATTAGTATATGATAATGGTTCATCTATAACAACTAATGGCGGATTAGTTGATGTATAACCAGTACCAGGATTAGTAATAGCAATACTTACAATATTACCACCACTGATAGCAGCAGTACCAATAAATTCAATATTAGGTGCTCCTGTACTTAAAGTTTGAACCCCTACATTAACTACTGTCTGAATACCAGTTCTATATCCTGATCCACTATTTCCAATACTTACAGAACTGATAGTACCTAATCCAGAAACAACAGCAGTACCACCTGCAGCAACCAATGGTTGATAACCTAATCCTTCAGTAGAACCAACAGAAACTATAACACCACCTAAAGGAACATTAGATGTGTTAGGATCATATGATACTGAAGATATAGAACCTGTAAATTGAATACTAGTAATTCCTACATTAGAAGAATTTTTACCTTCAATTAAAGTAAAATCACCATCAATAGATACACTGCCACCACGTCTTTGTGGTCCTTGAGGAATTTGATTAACTAATATGAGAGCATTATTTGTAGAAAATCCTGCTACATTACTTCCCTCTGATTGAAGAGTGAATGAAGTGGTTAATCCTGTGAAATTAGAAGAAATATCATCAAAGATATAGTTACCAGCATAAGGTTCATCAGAACTACCAGTAATACCAGATCTCATGAAAGATCTTCCATTAAATGTTGAATGGGTAGCAATACCAACCCAATCCCTCTCGTCTGGTTCATTACTTGTAGTTGATATTGGAGATAATCCTACAGGAGCAGTAAAGAAGTTAACAGTGCTATCTACAATATTATAGTTACCATCTACCTTAGTTACTAAAGTATTATCAGAATATGTTGCCTTTTGTGTTCCCATCCAAGGTCTAGTTACGAGTAATCTATTAGTAGCACCCAATCCAACAGAATCTACCTTCATAATCTCATCACCAATCTTTAATAGATCACCACCAGTAATAGAAGTAATTCCTGAAATAACTATGGTATCAGCAGTTGCAGATATATCACCAACATTAGTTGTAGTTACAGCAGTAGCAACTATTGGTGATTGAACAATATTATCAATACTTATTATACATCTTGAGTTTTGTTTCTTAGAAGTAAATGAATGAGAAGTTCCAACCCCAACTGCAGTAATATCCAAATAAGTAGGATTAGTCTTCAATGCATTTTCTGCAGAAGATGCAAGTCTAAGAGTAGAGTCATCAACCTTAACAGCATAAACTGTAGAAGGCATTTTATCAGTAGTACCATATCCAGTTATAGCTTGTGATGTAATTTCAATAGCAGAAGTAGTACCTGCACCAGTATATCTGTAAGATAATTCCTCTCCAGTAACAAAGAAATGATCTGGCAATCTAACTGTATCTTCACTTACACTAACTGCAGTTGCAGCACTTCCAACAAAGTCTCTCTTAAAGATTGGGCTTTGCCTATGAGTAAGTTCAAATGCTCTCTTAACATCAGTTTCAGTAGCAGTATAACCACCAAAACCAGTATCAATAGTGGCATTAGTTAAATTTATTGTAGTATTCTCATTTGCATCATCAACTAGTCTTAAAGCACTTTGGAATACTCTAACTTGAATATTAGCACTTGCTATTGGAGTGAAAGTTAAACTTGTATAATCTCCAGATATAGAACCACTAAAATCACCTAAATTAGTGACAGTTTGATTAATAGCATATTCAGTAACATATGGAGTTGTTCCATCATCTACTAATATAACTTCTGATATCTGATAATGACTATTAGTAGTATCTTCTACGCATACAATATAATAAGCACCATTAAATGTTTCAGTTTCATATTGTGCCACTACAGTAGCAGATGGAGAACCACTAGCAGATATAGCAGTATATCTAGAATCTAAATTAGCAGTTTTTAATGCAGTAGTTCCAACTCCAGCAGAAGAGGCATTTCCAAAGTCAACATGAATAGTATTAGCAACATATGTGCTGGCAGTAGATACTGTAGGATGAAGATCTAAATGAACCCTAGATCCAGCAATATAAGCACTATAAGTACCAAGACCAGGAGTACCTGATTCATCTAACATTTCAGTTGTAATTTGGCCATATTCTACTAAATCTACATTAGTACCATCATGAACCAAAGTTATTTCATCATGCTCCCAATAGGAAGAATCACTTGCAGCATATGCTACTAGGATCTTAGATCCTCTGTAAGTAGTAGCAAAAGATACAATATTATGTTGTGTAGTAATTCCTAAAGGTACAGTACTAGTACTACTTACAACATTAACAATACCACCAAATCCAGTAGATCCTACTCCAGCAACACTGTCAGAAATGTTATAAGCAACATTAGAAACATTATAATCATTATATTGGAATTTCTTAGGATAGAATAGAAGTCTTCCATCATCACCAGCAATATCCATATCATAAGAACCTAAATCCCCACCAAATTCACCCAAGTCAGTATTAGTTTCAACTCTACCATACTGGTTAATATAGATATTTCCAGTATCATCATGAAGAGCAGAAACCAATAGAATCTGTCTTTCTTTAGTATATCTCTTATCACGAATAAATGTAATATACTTTCTATATCTTACACTTGCTAAGTTGAAACTATCAACAGACATAAATGCATCTGTTCTTGCATTATTATTAAAGTCTCCACTAATATCATCAATTGTTAGTACCCTATTACCTATAGACTCACTATAATCAGCAAGAATTTTAGTATCAAAAACCAATTCATCTGAAATGATATTAGAACCTATTGTTAAAGTTTTTTCTCTTACTAAATCAAAATCAAATACTGTATTTAAATCCATCACTGAAATTAAATCTGTTATGACTTCAAACTTACTAGAATCTTGATCTGTTGATACTCCAACCTCAGATTCACTTTTTACAATCAAATCACTGAATTTTTTAAATCCTGCAGTATGATTTAAAGAAGAAACAGCTTCCTTCCATTTAGTAAATTGAACTGCAGACTGAAGTGAATATGAAAAATATTGATAATATTCACTATCAAATATTCTTTGTTGATTGTCATTCAAAAATCCAGAATTATTTTTCCATCCTTCTTTAACTATAGAAGAAGCTTCTACATCATATAAAGAATTATAAGAAACAACATCAATAACAGTTGCCTTTGTTTGTGAAGATTCTCCACTGATAGTTTCTCCTTTCAAGAAAGTATGTGCAGAAGATACTTTAAGAATTCCAGTTAATTTATTGGTTGATTGTAAAATTCCTTTTTTATCACCACTAATTAAAGTTTCTCCTATTTCAAATTTATTATCTTCTAGTTTAATATCAAAAATAGGGAAATAACTTTCCGGAATAATTTTACCAGATGAAAGTGCTGATTTAAATGTTCCTGGAATAGAACCACTAGGAATAACATTACTTAAATTATATCTTACAGTTCCTAGAGTTCCTCCAATATTTGCATCTGTTGCTAAAATTTCAAATAAAGTATATTCAAAATTCTCACTATTATATCCCAATCCAGTGCTTCCTACTCCAACACTCACACCTTCAATCATCACTTTCTTACCCACCTCAAATGGATAATCAGCAGCATCACTAAAGCTAGCACCAATAGTTACTGTTACATCTTTAGTTCCATCATTATAATCTATATTATTAATTGTAATTCCATTAGAATTACTAGTAGGTATAATGCTAGGCACTACATCATTTAAATCTTTACTATTCCTTAAAATAGTAACTTCACTATCTCCTATTTCATAATCCAATGATATATCAGGAACTACTTTATTAGTCAATCCATCTAAGACCACCAAACCAGGAGAAGATAGGTAATTTTTACCTACAGAAGTAATTCCTACTCTAAGAACAGAAGCAAGAGCATCCACCTCCACCAACTGAGGAAGTTGTGATTGTGGTCTTAAAGTTTTATCTGCAGAATAATCAAAACCAATATTTTGAATATCTACACTTGATATTCTACCTATGGTATTACTTTTTGGTTTTAAAATTGCACCATCACCAAAATCAGATATAATAGTGCTTATACCAGGTAGACTCTTATATCCAGATCCTTCAGAAGTAACTAATATAGATTCAATAGGTCCATATGCATTATTAGCATCTGTAGAATAAGTTAACTTACCATCAGATGATACATAATTTAATTTTTGAGGAGAAACTTGTGCAGAGAATGAGAAGGTAGTTGTTCCTACTCCCACTATTGTATGATATCCACTTAAAGGGTTAGATGTTAAAGACAAACTATTAGGATTAATATTGTTAATATTATCTCTAATAATTTCTTTCTTTACATTAGTGTTAAGAGCATCATTTATAGGAGTTAGATTATAATATAAATCTTTATCAATTTCCTCTACATTTTTAATGGTTACTGTAGCAGTTGCATCTATACCAACTGTTCCTGATTGACTAACATTAAAATCATCAGTTTTACCAGATGTAACAAACTCAGTAGTTAAGTTACTATCCTCATATAGATTAAACTCAAATGCAGGATATGATGCTGCCTTATCAGTAAATGATAAAGAAGAATCTGATAGATCAAATGATATTTTTTGATCTTTTTCTACTTTAACATTTGGGTTGATAGGAGATATAGTACCAGCAGAAGCACTAGTAATATCTATGACAATAGGTGCAGATTTTCTAGATTGATAATATTCATTACATAATTTAATAGAATCTAGATCTACAACATATGCATAATAAATTCCATTATTAAATAATCCACCAGATGCTGTAGATGCTGTATAGATAACCTTTTGACCATTACTATAACCATGTCTTGGAATGGTTATTGTATTGGTGGATACATTAACATCTCCTGAAGCAAATGTTCTAGGGTTAATAACCAATCTTCTATTATAATCATTATATGCTACTTTTACTGTAGTAGTAATGCCTGGAAGAACATTTAAAAATACACTGTCTTTATTGGTTAATCCGTGAGTTGAAGCAGTAGATACTGTAACCAAAGATTTTTCTACTTTACCAGTTAAAACATTTTCATAATTTGTTTTAAAACTATGATACAATCCTGTTCCTATTCCAGTGAAATATAAAGTACTGACATTAAGATTGGTACTATTAATTCCCACAAAAGAACCTGTAGAACCTAGACCTACTCTAGCGGTGGAGATACCTATTAAATTTTTTGATAATGGAGATGCATATAGTGTTTGCTCATTAGTCAATGTAAACACCATTGTACCATCAGTAGAAACCCCTAGAGCAGTCCCTTCATTAGTTTTATAGGTTAATGTATCCCCAGATCTCAATCCATGATTCTTAAGATAGATTGATTTTGTAGGAACAAAAACTTCACTAATACCTGCTCCTGGATTTGAGAAGAATAAAGTAGATCCAATACCAACACCAGAAACATTACCTAATGCAACAGATTCTACAGGATTAAAATACAATTCTCTATTAAGTCTGTAATTAGAACTATTATTTCTAACTGGTGGTGCAAAGTATAAATCTCTTGGTTTTTGAGATATAAGAGAATTTGCTGTATGAGCACTTCCTGTAGTAGAATTCCATTCTCTTATTACTCTTATTCTAGATAATTCTTCATCTAGATTTAATACTTTTACGCATTCTGTTCCAATTCCCAAAACATCATTTGCTTTAATATAATCAGAATTTACATTTCCTGATATATTAAAGAAAGTAACTATACCTGTACTAGAAGAAGCAGATACTTCTTCAAACAACTTGAAGGTTTCAGTTCTTACTCCTACATTTTGAATAATATTATTACCTATTCCATTTGTACTTAATCCACTAATAACAGCAAATTCTTGCTCATAAAAATTATGCGGAATAGTAGTATATCCAACATAAGTGTTGCCATTTTCACTAGGAATAAATTCAACATTAGTAAAAGTTGTACGAGCAACACTAATTTGATTTATAGTTTTACCACCAACCAACTTAACTCTAGCTTTAGATTGATGTCCACTAGTTCCTGAATTATTAAATTGAATATAATCAGTTGTTCTATAACCATCTCCTCCAGTAGAAATGCCAATATCATTTACTGATCCAGAACTAACATCAGTAACAAATGTTTTTTGCTCATTAATAGCATTAGGATTAACTAGAAAATCATAACTAGAATTATCAAATAAGAAGTTATAAGGACGAGTATTTCTAACTAAATTTGTTTGATTTAAATCTATATCATCTTGATTTGATGTAATATTGAAATTATAATCTATAGGTTGATACTTATATGAATTACCTATGAAATAAGGGAATTGAGGTCTTCTGTAGTTTTTAAATGCTCCTTCAGAATCCCTAACCTCGGGATTGATTGTAGCAAAATATGCATATACTCCTTCTGGATATTCTGGAGTCTTACAGAATCTTCCATTATGTTCATCTAAATGTTTATCAGTTTTGAAAACATAATCTTCAACAAAAAATCCATTTGGATATATTTGCTCTTGATTAGATGTAAGAGGATTAGGTCTATAAGATGATATTGCTACAGAGTATCCAGACTCAATTACATCAATAGAACCTCCAGAGTTAGTAGAATATCCATATGGACCATAGATAGGAGATCCATCATATGACCATCCAATAATTGGAGAATGAGAATTAGAATCTTGCTCTATATCTTTTTCTAATGATAAATCTGGAACAAATACTTCCTTATCACCTATAGATCTTTTAACATAAGTAGATTGTCTTAATTTTCTAGGAGCATATAAATGAGTATATTCTAATTGATAATCAGAATTTAATCCCCTACTTACAACACCATCATCTGTTGTGATTTGATCATTTTGCAATAATCTTTCAAATGTATTAATAGTCCAAGTTCTTGGATTAGAATAAAATTTAGCTTCACTTCCATTAGGAGTTACTTTAATCTTTGCTGATGAAGAAGTATATCCAATTCCACTATGAACTACTTTAACAGAATCTATATAACCACCTTTTAATACTGGATCAATAACACATCCTACACCTTCTCCAAGAATTTCTAGTTTTGGAATAGAATTGTATTCAGAACCTGCATTTAATACTAATACTTCTTTTATTTTTCCTTCTACTGATACTATAGGAAGCAATTGAGCATTTTTACCAGATTTTAAAGAAAACTCTGGTTGTCTATTATAGTTGATAACATCTTGAGCACCATATCCAGATCCACCATCAACCACATAAACTGATTTAATAGAACCTTTTCCTAAGGGTTTTAATGAAGCATTAAAGTCTTGTCCACTAAAAGTAGCAACTCCAATATTACCAGATACTGTTACTGAAAGTGGAAGATAATTAAATTCATGATAACCACTTCCACCATCCTTTAAATCAATATATTGCTTATTATTCAAATAGAAATTTGTTGCTGTAGAACCTACACCAACAGCAGATAATCTGAAAGAGTCTCCATTTACTTCTGTTACATAATAATCAGTTAAATCTGAAAGACCAGTAATTGCAGTTGCTTTAGCAGCATATCTAATTTTTTCTCCTGTTTTATATCCATGACCCTTAATATTAATAGTATTTAAAGATGTGTTAATTCCAGCAGCAGTTATTGAAGTTAATCTATTTCTATAACCAAAACCACTATTTCCAATACTGACAGAACTAATTACTCTTTTCTTAGACTGACATTTTAATTCTTGAATACCCACTCCATAATCAGTAAGATTAACAGAAGAAATTCCTGCAATAGCATCTTGATAATTCTTATGTAAAGATACAGTAGTAGAGTTTTTAACGCAACAATAATAAGTAGCATTAGTACTTAATCCTGCTATAGCAGTTTGTTTCTCTGTATTATATGAAACAAGTTCACCATCTCTGAATTTATGAAAAGTTGAGAATCCTATTGTGTTATTGGTGAGATTTACCAAACCAGCAGTTTCTATTGTATCAAATTCAACAGAATGATCCTTCAATACCAAATTAGGAGTTGCTATACAACCTTTTCCATTTCCACCACTTACTTTTAAAGTTGGAGTTGTAGTATAATCAAATCCACCATCTAAAACCTCAATTTCACTAATATTACCTTCAACTTCACAAAAAGCAGAACATCCAGTTCCAACTCCATCAGTAACATCGAGTATAGGTGGATTTGATATGTCATATCCAGATCCAGGAGTAACTACTGATATTTCATCTAAAGGTCCATAATAAACAACATCATTTGACTTATAATTAAGTATTTCTACACCATTAACCAAAATACCAGTTTTTCCACTTTGAGTAGAATGTGATGATATTGATTTAACTGGTTTCTGTATTTTTCTTATTAATTTTTGTGATTGTATTGATTTATTAGAAAATTCTGATATCTCAAACTTATTGTTGCTAACACCACCAGAAAAAGAGAGGAAAATATCATTACTGATATTAGCACTACTTCTAGCAATTTTAATATTATTAATATCTACTTTTTTGATAAAATACTCACTTTCAGTAATATCTAATTTATTATCACCATCTCCAGCAACATAAGTTACTCTTTCTCCAGTTATTAGTCCATGATTAGGTATATTGATAGTATCACTATTATCAAAGGAACCAGAGAATAAAATATCAGTATCCCTAATATCTAGAGCATCATTAAAGTAATTTGGAATAGATGGTGCAGTTATATAAGTATTTCCATCATCATCTAAATAAGAGTTCTGAACATTTGCTGTAAATATGTTAGTTGAAGGATAATTACTTAAATTAGCCTTAGATAATAATTTTTTAATTTTATACTTTGTATTAATTGATAATTCACCAGCACCTTTAATTAATACATCTTTTGAACTTATAAGAGAAATAATAGAGCATTCAATATCGTTTATAAGAGCATTATCTCCAATAATAAAATTATGAGAATCAAAAAGACTAATTTTATAGGTAAAGTTAGATTTATCAATTAACTCAATAGCTTCTACATTATAAGTTGTAGAAATATTAGAAAATAAAGTTTTAATTATTTTATTATCAGTATTTGATCCCAAACCTTTAGGTTCAATAACATCCCCAATTTCACTATATCTATTATCTTCAAAATTAACATCCAAATTAGAAAGAACGCCTGTTACTCTCACTTTAACTACATCTGCAGTTCCTATTCCAGAATATCCATAAGCATGAGTATTAATTGCTATATCTTGAGAAGCATTAATAGTTCTATTAACACCAGAACATCCAAAAAACTGATTTAAAGATTTTGAGGTATAATTTATAGTATTAGAAGTTCCATCATCGAAATTAGCAACTAAACTACCAGTAGTTCCAAAACCAACAGTAGAATCCACACTTAACACTGTAGATCCAACTGAAATAGGATCTACTAATTTAGTATTAGGATGAATTGAAAAATCTCCAAACACCGATGTAGATTCTGGACTATAATCAAGACTAATTCTATAATATAATTTACCATCTCTTATAATTTTTTCTACGTCACTAATAGCACCTGTAGCTTTGGCGAATCCAAATACATTATCTTGAAATAAGTTTCTATTAATAAGTTTTTCTGGATCTCCATCAATAGACTCTACTACAATTTGTTTTGAAACTTTATAATTGGAATTTGAAGGAATAAAAAGATAATCCCTTGGTTTTAAAACATTTACATCTTCTCCATATAATGCTCTAAACAAAATTTCAAAAGATTGATCAGTTCCCTTAGAAGAATAAAAATCTTTTACTTGTTTTGTAAATAATCTTTCATTTACGCTATCATCTAAGGATCTTTCTTCAAATCCAGGATTTATTTGTTTTTTTACCTTCTTTAAAAATTCTTGTAAAAATATAATACTTAAATTATTAACTACTGATCCACTAGAATGCGTAGAAACACCAGAATTAGTAAAAATCAGTTCATCTTGACTAGTAGGATTTCTATAAGATGTAATTCCACTAAATCCACGTGAACATCCAGTAAAGGTATTAGTAGTAACACCAGTATATGTAATAATTTCAGAATCTATCTCAAGTAACCCATAAGACTTTGGAAATCCTGTGGTAGAATTTACAGTTATGGTATTATCAGCAATTCCTACATTAGTAGATAAAGATGTAGAATCTATAAGGTCTGTTAGTTCATCAACTTTAACATATTTGTCAATATTCTGTAAAACGTCTAAAGTAGATCCTTGACCCTCTAAGGCAGTATAATATTGTGCTAAAAATTCACCAGCAAGAGGAAAATCCGCTTTTATAAATTCTGGCAGTTGATTTTCTACAACTGTACTAATTTTGACTCTTGTATTTTCTGGCATTTATCCTTAAGGGAGGTTTAATATGGTAATGATGTAGGAGACCCTAAGATATATGTATCTGAGGAAGTTAGGGTAGTATTTACAGATTCTTCTTCAGTTAATCTAGCTATATCACCAACCATATAACTGGATGTTGCTGTATAAAGATTACCTGCAGTATTTTCACCAGAAGTGATACTATCTGCAACCATATCTACAGTGCTGTTATTAATATCCAATTGTAAGTAAAGATCTTGCAATCCAACAACATCATTCGACTGTGGACATGCAGATATTTCTATAATTGGTATATCTTGTACTTTTTTAGAAGTTCCTGTAATATTAATAGGTTTTAATAAAATCTCAGCTCTTTCATAATCAATAGTACCTATATTACTACTTACTACTGTTGGAGAATTTCTTCCATCTAATTTAAACAAAAATAATTTACCAACTCTATTATCAGTTGGAATATCACTTAAATAAACAGTATCAGCCATTCCAAATACAGTAAATCCAGATGATTTAATATTATATCCATCACCACTCTTTATATAAAAAGAATTACCAAAACATAACTCATATTCTGCATTTCTATTTAAAGTAGGTTTCATATCTCTTCTAATTTCAATTTTAGTGATATTAGAAGTTATAGAATCATTACTATTATCTACAATAGACTGAAATCTACTATATTTGAATCTTGCTCCATATTGATTCATTTCTGATGAATCAGAATACTTAGTAATATTGTTTAATACTACAGTTTTGACAGAACTAGAGTCTGCTGCTAAATTGGGGTTATAATAAGCATTAATATGAGCTTCAATATACAAATATTTGAGATCTAGTATTTCAGTAACAATTCCAGCAACAGAATACTTCCTCAAAAGAGTATTAAGGTTATTTTTTATAGAATCTGGTACATAAGGACCATAAAATGGTTTTATAGTGACAAAAACCTTTCCATATTGAGGAGGACTCAATTCTTCACCTCCAAAAACTGAAACTGACTCAGTTTCTGGGTAAATTTTAGGAATTAATGCCTCATAATCATTTGCTGTGACTGCTCTATTGAATGTAGAGTAAATTTTAGGAGCAAAACGCTTCACAGAGTCTACAGATTCAATTTCTTTGCCTCCTATAGACTCATTTACAGTAGAAAGTAGTGAAATTCCTGTACTTACAAGGTTATTATTGTTATCTACCAATCTTCCATTGAAATTAAAGGAAGAAACTCCATTTGCTGCCTCTCCACTACTAGTAATATAGGAAACTTCAATATAATTCAGTGATTTTAACTTTTCTCCAAAGACTCCATCACCAAAAATCATCTCATATCTCTGATCCTCAATTTCTTGAAGGAAATATACCCTAGAAGAGGAGGTAACTTCTATTAAAGTGTCAGAAAATACATATTTTTTGGAAGAAGTGCTAGATTGAGTTTCTCTTACAATAACTTCAAGGGTAGAAGTGTCAATATTTGCATTATCTAGAGTATATCTTGATGGTGGAGCAGGTGTTTCTGATGAAACAGTGAAATTTGAGGTTAAATATGATCCTTCATAAATTGTAACATTGCTAAAAGTGGCAATTTGATCAACTACAGGCACTGTTACGTCACTTGGTATGCAAAAAGAGTAACTTTCTGACCCAAAAACAGATGCAGAAGTGGCTACAATGCCTTTTTTAAGTGTTAATGTGACAGGTTTAGTAGTAAAACCACTTGTATCTACAAAAAATGATATTATTGCCTTTGCTGCAGTCCTTGATCTGGGTGTATAACCAATATTTCTTGCTAATGCTACTACATTTTCTCTTAAAGTAGCACTATCTATGAAAACCTCATTGCTAATCATGTTAGCATTGTATGAGGAGATGTAAGTATTGTATGCTAATACATCAACTATGTTAGAAAGATTAGATCCTTCAAAATCATAATCAGTGAAATTAGAATTTTCTCTCAAATAATCCTTCAAAGAAGTCTTTATTTGATCAAAATCAAGGTCTGTAAAATTTACTAGTGCCATTTATCTTGTAGGCTGTAGTGCAAAGGTTAATTGTTGAGGAAGAGCATCAATTCCTATGATGTCATAAGCTATAGTTACATCAAATTCGTTATTTTCATAGTTAGGTTTTACCTTCACATCAGTTAATTTGACTCTAGGTTCAAATCTAATAATAGTTTGTTCAATTTCATCCCTAATAGCTGAACCAGATATGTCATCAATGACATCAAAAAGGACTTCGTTTACACTTGATCCTAAATCTGGATTAAAAAATCGTTCTCCAGGAGTAGTAAGCACTAAATTTCTGATAGAACGTGCAATTGCAGTGTCATTTTTGACACCAATGATGTCTGCATTAATGGGATTTACCTCAAGAGACATGCTAATGTCCTTAAATCCCCTACTAACCCTTTCTACAGGC
>VTLG01001017.1_pt1 | contig 21327 bp, 11 predicted proteins | sample 4694571 | NCBI WGS metagenome assembly VTLG01 (sample SAMN12604809, study PRJNA352737) | marine metagenome | biome: ENVO:00000447; feature: ENVO:00000209|ENVO:00000569|ENVO:01000036; material: ENVO:00002151; isolation source: viral sequences binned using virsorter ... | reverse complement strand
GGTGCGAGAGCGTGAGGAACGCCTTGCACGGGAGGAGCGTCAGCGTCAGGGAATCCCAGAGCCTAAGACTCGACAGGAAGCAGAGCCCACGGCCCAGCAGCGCATGGAGCAGGTGGTAGGCACCCCACTATACGAAGATGCGGAGACGATAGATGCCGGAGCAGGTAGACAGCCTCGAACCTACGACGATAGCGAGCCAAGCCCAGAAGTTGTCTCAGTGGGAGGTGGTCCACAGGGAGGTCTACCCCAATCCACGGTTGCAAAAGCAACTGTTAATGACACTGAGGCTCCACGTAGCCGCCGAGCTTCGGGCCATGTTGGAATCGTTGGGACCCAAGTCACCGACGGAGAAGCCCTTGGTCGCACTTTTGAGCCCCTCCGAAACACGGCAAGTGAATGGACGTACGTTGTACTCCGCGACAAAGTTAGTGGAGAAATACTTTCCGTAGACGCCCATTCGTTTCATCTCCCTGGGCAAGCCCCGGGTGCCCAAGACGTAGCCAGGGCCCGTCGTGGCGAGGCCCGCTTTGTCGAGCAGATGCGGCAGCGGATTTCGCGTCTTCGAGGCCGCGCCAATGTATCTGATGTGATAATCGATGTCGTTCACAATCACCCGGGCGGCAAGGCCGATCCATCGGAAAATGATCTGAAGAGCAATGCAGAATTTGTAGAGATGCTCGACAAGATCGATGGGGCAGAGTTTGGTGAGCATACTATCGTTGACACGGGTGAGGCTACGTCGATAGATCGCGATGGCAAATGGCGGCAATATGACATCTATACCAATGAGGACATCGTCACCAGTGAGCAGGCAGCGTCCCCCGGATTTGATTGGGGAGCTGTAAGTGCGGGTCGTGCCCGACGCCGGGAACAGGACCCGCGCTACGGGGCCTACCGGCGCAATGAAGACGTAGAGGCCCTCTTCACAGCCTTTGGTGAGGGCGGACAGCGAGTAACCCCAGAGCGGATTCGCAACGCTGACATTGGGCAATTCCTAAAGAACGACGAAGGCAAGCTGGCACTGGCCGTCATCCTCGACGGCAGCAATAATGTGCGGGCCGCCCTCCCCTTTGATGTGAACATGCTCAAGGATCAAGACCAGTTCAAAGAATGGTCTCGCAATCGAAGAGCAGAGAATGGTGGCCGCCGTCTGGTGGTCTATTATGGTTCCCACGACGAAGAGCAGCAGCTTGACATAGGGCAATTTACGGCCTTGGCAGAGGCTGGCATTAAATCGGGGGATGTATTCGATGCGGTCTATGTGCCCCGGCGTGATTTAGATGTCAGAGATGCGGCACGAGAAAGTGGAGAGCTGCCATCAGAAGCGATAGACGAGCGGCCCGGTAGAGTCACCCTGCGCGAAGAGGCAGATGCTCTCGAAGCCCAGATAACCGATGAGATCCGCCAAGATCCTGAGTATGTGCCCATGGACGAGCCCCGGCGCGAGCAGAATTTCCAGCGCTGGTTTGGCGAGTCGAAGGTCACTGATAGGCAGGGCAACCCCAAGGTTATGTATCATGGGAGCCCCCAGGCGGGGTTCGAGACTTTCGACATCTGGGGCTCTAAATTTGGTCTCTATGGTCAGGGCAGCTACTTCACTGACAACTGGGAAAGAGGGTCGAGTTACGCGGATTCAAGGAGAAGGCGCTCCGGTCCTCGTACGCCCGGCGTCTATGGGGTGTATCTGTCGATTAAAAACCCCCTCGACATGGATGCTCCCGCTGATGTGAATGAGTGGCGAGCTGCGCTTGAAGATCAAATGGACTGGGCAGAGGTTCAGGAAGAGCTGCCCGCTGCCCGGAAAATGCATGAGCTGACTGAGGAAGATGATACGACTAATGCAGCCATCTTCTTAGCTATTCGGTCTGTAATGACCCGCCAGAGCCATCAAGAAGGAATCCCACGCTACGAGGCCGAAGAAATAATCATGGACGGCATGATGGGCATGGGCTATGATGGCGTCAAGCACGTTGGTGGGAGATATACTCGGGCTGGGCGAGCGAGTGGCATTAGCCATGATGTGTGGATAGCATGGGACCCGAGGCAGATCAAGTCGGCCACTGGCAACCGAGGCACCTTCAGCCCTGAAGACCCATCGATCTTGCGGGAGAAGGTTGACCCTCTCGACAAGGAGAAGGCTAAGATTTCCGTTGAGTCGGCTATGTCGCCTGAATCGACGGCTATGGATCAAGTATATGAAGCTCCTGTATTCAGGAATCCGCTATATGAGGTCTTGGCGGAGAAGATGCCGGTACGGGCTCGTAAGGCGGATGTCCAGAATCTGCTCAAAGGCCCCGGCGTCAAGGCGGATCAGCTTGCGGACACCAAGATAGTCGAATGGCTGGAGGGGCAGCCGGACGTGGTGACGAAGGAAGAGGTGCTGGCCTACGTCGAAAAGGCTACTCCGACTATCAGTGAAAAGATACGGGCCCATTCTGGCGATGGTGAGAGACAATATTGGGCGCTTATTAACCCGTGGAATGGGGAGGAGAGGGCTCAGTATGAGACGGAAACGGAGGCGTATGAGGCACGAGATCAAGTAGAACGCGAGGAGATGGAATATTGGGAGTCGAATCAAAATGTCATAGACGACACGGATGATATTCGGGACTACGTAATTGAGAGAGACGGCCTTGACCCTGATGAAGACGAGATGCCTGATGACGACGCCCTACCGGGGGCATTGATCCGTTGGGACGATGGGAATATAGAAGAAGCTGAATCGTATGATGATGCGTTGGAGCGCGTCTCTGAGAGGTGGAGCGATGTGTCCATGTATATGGATTTGCCCTACGTCACAGAGGAGGAGGGGACGTTTGAAGATGGCGATATGCCGGACTATCAGGAATACTCGCTACCCGGAGAGCGCGACTATTACGATATAATCAGCATCCAGCTACCTGAGTGGAAGGGTCGCCGCCAGCTCCCTGCTCACTTTGAACGGGGTATGGACCCCATTGGTCACATCCGCATGACGCACCGCTGGGCGAGTGGCATCGACGGCAATCCAGATAGCCAGTTGGTTATGTTTGCCGACGAGCCTTCTCAGTCGGATGCCCACCAGCAGGCTGCGAAGGATCGCACGAAAGAGGTGAAAAGGATATTTGAGGATCTCAAAAAATCGTGGATCGATGATACCTATCCTGATTTAATCCTGGCGAGAGAGAAAAGGGGCCTTGCTTCGCCCTATGCAAGTCTGGTGAGTTCTCCGGGGCAAAGAGAGAGTGTTGAAGAGGAGGCGACAGCTCACGGGTTGGTTTACCCGAGTGTGCGTAATCCTGACACGGGCAGTATTTGGTCGGAGGGTCAATGGCTACGTAGTGTAGAACTAACCGAGGAAAAGGAAGCCGAGCTGGCTCTTCAGGCACAGCAGGCCGTGCCTCGCAATTGGGGTTATGTAGGAACGCGGATAGAGTTAAGCAAAGAAGAACGTGCGGAGTTGCTGGATAAGATAGCCAAGGCTGATAAGCGTGTAGGGGCCATCAAGGAAAGGCTCTCAATGGCAGGTCTGACCTCGAAGGCCATGAGAGATATTGCGTGGGCTGTCACTCCCCCTCCTGAGGTTCGTCGGAGGCAGGAAGCGGGCGAGCGAGTTCCTGAGTGGCCAGTGAGCGTTGAGATCTACAAGGCTCCAAATGGCGAGCATTGGTACCGGCTAAATATGCCGGAAAAGCAAAAGTATTCTCTGGGGATGGAGGGCACTCCTATTCGCCGGGGGACAGTGGGGAGGGAAGGTGAGCCCACTGAATCGGAGATGCAGGACTTAGTGACTTGGACGCCAGCCATAGATCGCAATGAATTTTACAAGGGGATACACGGGGTTCTTTCCGACCTGCCGCTCGGCGCTGAACGTAGGCCTGAGCCACCCAGCGAAGATGTGTCGGGCGAGGTGATGAGCTGGGGGGATCTTTCAAGACGTGTAAGTATTGCCGCGCTTGCCACTGACCGACAGATGCGCGAACACAACGACGCAAAGAAAGAGGCGAATTCCTTATCAAGCCAATATGAAAAGTCGGACCCGAATTACGTAGACCCTAATCGGGTTGGAGACGTGCCCTTTAAGCGGACATGGTCGGAGCTGCTGTTCAAGCGGGGGTTAGCCCATGCTGTTGATAATGACGCGGCCTATTTCGCATGGCCTGCGACGAAGGAGCAGGTAGAGGCTATAGAGCATTGGGGGGAATTGGACGATGACGACCCGAAGATGCGTATTATCCGGCGCTATACGGAAGAGTTGCCCCGCGCTGCGAAGAAATATCTGAGGAAGATCGATAAGGAAGCGGTGCCCCAAAAGAGGGAAATGACGGGGATCGGGACTGAGCATACAGCCGACGATCAAGTGGTGTGGTCGGTAGAGATCACCGACAAGCTAAAGCAGCATGTCAGCGAAGAGGGCCAGAGCCTATATGAGGATGTCGATCCATTAGAGGCGGATGCAAAGATCTCGCCGCAACGAAGATTGTTTCAGTCGCGGGCTCGACGCTTTGGGTCGCGAAAGATGGGCGGCATAAAGCGTAGTGAGTACTTCAAGACCGTGGCTCCTCAAATCCGACAGATATACATCGACAAGGAAATGGAGGATGCTCCGGGGACGAGCCAAGCACAAAAGAGGGGACAGATAGATCCTCGTTTAAAGGGCAATCTAAATGATGGCAAAATAAAGCAGAGGATGTATGAGTATCTGCTGGAAAAAGGCGAGCAGGAAGACTCAGATCGATACCAAGATGCAATAGAAGTAGAGGCAGAAAGTTGGTTTTTGAGCGGCAACAGGGTTCCGGGGATCTTCACCAACTTAACGCCGGAACAGGTTCTGGAGATTGTGAGGGTAGAGGCGGGCGATGAGCTATTCACCCGGGAGGTGGCGGAGCGGGTCAGTGAGCAGTTGAAAAGGATGCGCCCCCCTCGCGAAGGAGAGGTACTGCTCAAGACGGGGCATGTGGAGACGCAGCTTGCTCATCTGATAGACCGCCACGATGGTAAGCCGCCCGTGGATAAGCTGAGGAAGGTTGCAGGGGCCCCGGTAAAAGGAAAGACAAAGAGAACTGACGGCATGTTCACTCGGTCTATAGAAGACATTAAGGACCGGGTTATTCGCGGCTGGCAGGAGATGCCGGGGCAATATCGGTGGTATAACGACTTTGGTGCTGGAGCTAAGTCGTTAGTAGGTGACCCGAATATGATAGAGTTTTCGGGTGTGTTTGCGATCACCTCCGCGCAGCAGCCCCCCAGAGGCAACTTGGCCGACACACTGCACCTGATGGCTACGGCTCGTGAATTCTTTTCGCAGCGTCATGGCTACGACGGGCAATCGCCACTGGATGTTTCAGGGCTTGACGCAGAGAAGACGATTGAGGCGCTGACAAAGTATTTTGTGAGGAAAAAGATCAGGCCAGATGGGTTGAAGATCTTCAGCAACGAAAATCAGTTGTCGCGCATAGCAAAATTCTATGTGACGGGAGTGTTCGACGGCGGGACCAAGACGGGCACCTATGCGCTGAACACGTTTTATCGTGCTAATAGCACCTTCTTCCCCTTTACGGTCAACGACGTGCATGTGGCTCGGGGCTTTGGCTTTGTGCGGAAGGACATCGCAAAAAATAAAGAGGGCAAGCGGTTACGGAACGAGGATGGCAGCGTCAAATATGTTGAGAATCCGATGTTCGCTACAGATGACGAGTATCGATATGCTCAATATGTCCTGTCCCATGTGGCAAATGACCTGGGGATCTCGCCAGATCAGGCGCAAGCAGCCTTTTGGTTTTATGTGAAGACGCACGAGGCTCCCAGCAAGGATATTGATACAGATACGGGTCAGGGCGATGGAACCTATGAGGATGCTGCCCAATTCTCACAGCCGGAGATCGATGCGCTGACGCCCCTAATCGACCTGGGGTCTCCCCTGACGAATCGCTTTACCAGTGAAAGTATCCGAGTAGACGGCAGCCGTGGGTATCAGGTTAGCCACGCCGAGGTGCAGGAGCTGGAGGAACTGAGCAGGGCCCGAGGCACACGCATAGCGGCAGCTTTGAAGCCGGGCAAGCTGGGCGTGACAGATGTCTCCTTTTATACGGACGATAATCGACAGCCCGTGCCCATGTCAGACCTGCGAGACTTCTACGACGATGTTGAGCGAGGTATCGTCAACCCGGAGACGGGCAAAATCAAGGCACTCGAACTGCTGGGCATCGATCACGACTATGAGGGCATTGAAGGATCGTGGGAGGGGCGTGAGCCGTCGATGTTTATCCGCCTGCCCTATAGCGATGACCGACAGGCCGAGTTTGTAGCTTCCCTGTTTGGCGATGCCTTCGACCAGCAGGCCATGGCAATAGACAACCCCAAGTTGTACACGCCGGAAGAGGCAGATGCTATTGTTGGTGCAGAACGTAAAAAGCTGGTAGCTGGAGCGATTTTCACCAAGGAAGATGGGACGGCGTTTACCGATGAGGAAATGGCGGCTATCGATAATGCCATCGATCCAAAGGACATACCTGATTATGGTCCGTATGAGGGTTTGCATTATTCCCTGATTAATGGACGTAGAGAGTTAAAATTATTAAATTTTACTGACCTTAATGAGATTGCGTTTGTAGAGGATGTGTCCTCAAAAGTCATAGGAGCTATAGATGCAAGAGTCCAAGGCGAAAGCCACATCTTCCGCAGCTTCCTCCGCGAAGCGGAACCGCAGTCCGACGAGGGACAAGTGGGAGGGGAAGAACCCAGTGCTGGCTATGAGGGAGGCCTCGAAGAGGGCAGGCATTACCTTCGTAGAAGACCCGAATCACCCGATATACACCAGGGGCTCATCGATAACCTTTATGGGCCCTATGCATCATCGCTCCGACGATTCATCGACCAGAGGGGCTGGGACACAGACCTCCTCACCGACGAGCGAGACCCCACCACAGGACCAGTAAGGTCTACTCGCCTTCAGCAGGTCTTTGACACCGTAGATCAACCGGGTGACACGGCCCCCGATCCAGAGGGACGGCTCACCCGGCTGGCTGAAGAAGTAGACGACTTCGAGACCGGAGACGTATCGGGCCGGGCTCGAAGCATATTCAATCAGATCTTTGGGCAGGACCCCCCTGCCGACGCACCCCCTCCCACTGCTCCTGCTCCTGATGTACCGCCCCCTGCCCCGGAGCCTGCTCCGGGCGCGGAGGAACGCCGTTTCCCTCAGTCCTTAGAGCGAGCAGGTCGCGTAGCTCCGCAGGACGAGTCCCGCTACTATATCCCCCAGTCCAATCTGGAGACCCGCAGGATAGTCGAGCAGACCTTCAACAAGGGGGGGCTGGCTGGCTTGCTGCGGATGGTTGGGGATGAGAATCAGCCGCCTTCGGCAGAGCGCACGGCTGCGGGCATCTGGCTCCATGCCTACTACATGGACGAGGCCAACCGCAAGCGTGGTGAGGGCAATGATGAGGAGGCAGACGCCGCGCTGGAACGTGCGGTAGACGTGGCCTCTACGGTCTCTGAGCGCTTGACTCGTTCAGGCCAGGAGGTGCAGGCGGCGAGTATGATAGGGTTGCTCTCGCCGGAAAGCGTTGGCATCTATGCCCAGCGCCGGATCGATAAGATCAATGAGAAGCATGGCCTGAATCGCAAGCGCAAGGCCAAGGAAAAGCGGACGCTGACGGAGAAGGCGTATTCCCGCATGAAGGCGCTGGCCTTAAAGGCTGAGGCCTTGCAGCAGGTTGGCGCAGATGCTGAAGCGCTGACATCCGCCATGGATGACTTGGTGGAGCAGAAGGCGATCACGCCGGAGCAGGTCGCACAGATCGACAACTTCCGCAATAGGTATCGGCAGACCCTGGAGGGCGAACCCGTAGACCCGGCTGACGAGGGCGTCAGAACGAAGCAGGAGCCGCAGATGGGCTGGCGGGCCATTCTCCGCAATAAGGTCCGTACGAAGGCTCAGGGGGCGCGTGAGAGGCTCAGAGAGCAAGGCAGGCTCAGGGCGGGCATTCCGGTAGATGAGATGGCCGATCTGGTGCTGGTGGGCGTCGATAAGATGGCCGAGCTGGGCGAGGGATTCAGGTCATGGCAGCAGGCCATGCAGTCCGAGCTGGCTACAGACATCAGCGCTGCGGACATGCATAAGATCTACGACCAGAGCCTCGAAGCCTATAAGCAGGACAAGAAGGAAGCCCGGCGTGAATTCGCCCAGCTCAAGAAGATCGATGAGTTCATAGAGAAGGTAGCTGCCGATCCCCCGCTTCAGGATTCGAGAGACGTTGCGGAGCTGGTCGAAGCGATACGGACGATGAAGGTGGCCAATGAAGACGCCCGAGTTGCTATAGGCCAAGAAGTGGAGCTGATGCTCAAGCGTTTAGAGCCTCGTGCGTGGACCGAGTACCTGACCACTATCCTTCACATAGGCCGCCTGCTGGCTCCCAAGACCGCTGGACGGAATATCATTGGCAACCAGCTCGCATGGTATGCGGAACGGGCAGCCATGATGACGGCGGCCACTATAGATCGGGGCATTTCGGCAGCTACCGGACGGGATCGTGAGATCATTTACACGCCCGCCCAGAGCAATGTCTTTGGCGCTCGCGACTTCATCCGAGGCGTTGCTGCCTCCGGCAGTCTGGTGGAAGGGTTGAAACAGGCTACGCCTGAGCTACGAGAAGGATTTCGGGCGGGCTATCGCGGTGTTTCGCCTCGTGGGTTGCCTACGGCGGCAGACTTGCCGCAGGGGCTGACCTTCGACCCGCTCAGTGAGGATATACAGCGACGTGGCAGCGTGGCGCAGGGCGCGTTCCAAGCCGCGAGAGTACTGGAAGGCGTTATGAGCGCCCAGTTGAAAGGATTCGACTTCGCAGCCTACATGCGGGCATACAACACTGTATTGCAGGAGCAGGCGGTTGTAGCTCTGAGAAAAGAGGGCGTGAAGTTCGATGACGATGCGGGGCGTGATGCGTGGATAAGTAATTGGCTGAGTAAGACTGATCCCAAGATTCAAAAGCTGGCTGACGACTATGCTCGCTACGTCACCTTCCAAGACGATACGGTGCTGGCTACCGCAGGCCGCTTCATCAAGAATCTGGCCAACCTTGACCGTGATTTCATTGGCCGAATCGCAGGTGAGGACATTGCCAAGCGTCTCCCGTGGAAGTCTACGATGGCGGGCGAATTCCTACTCGCTTACCCCCGGGTTCCGGCGAACCTGATAAATCGGGGGTTGGCCTACAGCCCGGCGGGCATTCTCAAGTCGGCTATTCAGTTCAAGCGGGCAGCCCAAGAGATGGAGACGGGCAGCTACCGCGAGGGTGTGATGGCCCTATCCCGGGCGCTCGTGGGCTCTGGGGGCGGTGCGCTGGTGTGGCAGTTGGCCAAGCTGGGACTGATGAGCGGCGAAGAAGAAGAAGATTGGGATATTGTAGATCTGAAGCGCCAGACCACCGGCGAAGGCAAGTACCGGATCAATGTCACGGGTATCCTGCGCTACATCTTAGGCGGCTTCAATGATGCCGACGCCAAAAAGAAGAAGGGTGACAAGCTCGTATCATACGACTGGGCCCAGCCCCTCGCGATCAGTGCGGCTTTCATGGTCAATGCCCAGCAGGCCATGGATGTGAAGCTGAGGAAAGACGCTCGGCGTGGGATAGGCGGGATGGCCAGCGAGGGCGTCCGATTGGCAACGGAGGGGGCTCGTGGGGCCTATTCTATTATAGAAGAGCAGCCCATGCTCACGGGCATGAAGGACCTTTTCCAGTCCTATGGCAAGAGCGACAATCTGATAGATGGGATGCTGCGGGTCATGAGCAATGTCCCGGCGGGATTTGTGCCGCAGATGGTTAATCAGGTCCGACAGGTCACCGACAATACCAGCCGCGTGACCTTCGTACCTGACAACCCTGCCCAGACCGCCGTCAATAAGCTGATCAACCGGCTACCTTTCGTCAGCGATGCGCTGCCGAAGATGTATAAGACGCTGGGAGCCGAGATGCCCAAAGAGATCTATGCTCAGGGCGGCAATGACATCTTCAGCGTCTTCTTCAGCCCGGCCTTTGTCTCCGAGTATAACCCGGACCCGGTGGCCGTCATGCTGCTGGAGCCGTATGAGACGGCAGGCGAGACGGGCCAGATCCCCCGCAGGCAGCCCAGCAGGGTCACCATAGGCGGCATCAAGATTAACCTGACGCCTGAGGATCGGGCTCAGATGCAGCGGGTCATGGCGGCCCATGTGACTCGCAATATGGAGCGCTTTAGGAAGACGGGGGTTCGTTACACTGCGTCAGGCAAGCGGGTGCGGGCAAAGCGGACGCCGGATGAGCAGCTCAAGGCGATGAAAGAGATCGTGAGCATGTCGGGGACCGCAGCTAAGGACTGGTTCATTCTCAATAGAATCGACCAGTACAAGGGCGAAGATGACGAGAAGGCAGCGAAGGTTTATATGGAGCAGAAACGCAAGGCGCGGAAGCGAAAAAGGGCATTGACGAAGTAACTCAGAGTAGTAAACTATAGGGAGGAAATAGTCCTCTCATAGAGATAATAAGGTCCCGGCATAGACTTGCTGGGGCCTTTTTGTTTTGAGGATAAAAAGCTAATGGGCACATATACAAGAGCGCACACCTTTACCTCTGGGGAATTGCTGACTTCGGCAAACCTCAATGGCGAATTGAATGGCATCGTATCGGTCATCAATGGATCGATAGACGGGGCCAATGTAGACGTAACAGCCATACCGACGTTGACGGGCACTCAGACGCTGACGAACAAGACGCTGACAAGCCCTAAGATCGGGACCAATATCCTCGACACAAACGGCAACGAGCTGGTTGTGCTGACGGCTACGGGCAGTGCTGTCAATGAGGTGACGCTGGCCAATGCGGCTACCGGCAACTCCCCTACCTTAACGGCTTCAGGGGGTGATGCCAATATAGACCTGACGCTGGCAGGCAAGGGCACGGGCAAGGTAGTAGTCACGGGCGATTTGCAGATCTCTGGTGACGACCTGTTTATGGCCACCAATACCGCTGGCCACTTGCTGATCGGAGACGGCACCAACTACAACCCCACAGCCCTAAGCGGAGACGTATCCGTCAACAGCTCTGGCGTGACGGCCATCGGCTCTGGCGTCATCGTAGATGCCGATGTCAACGCTTCGGCGGCCATAGCTCAATCGAAGCTCAATCTGGCAGTGACGACCAGCGAGATAGCGGCATCTACCCTGGTCATCGAAAGCGAGGGCATCGGGTCCAACGATAACGACACGACGATACCCACCAGCGCAGCCGTCAAAGATTATGTAGACACCAACGTCACGGCACAGGACTTTGATTTTACGACCAGCTCCGGTAGCGGGGCGGTAGATCTGGACTCCCAGGCGCTCGCATTTACCCCCGGCGAAGGCGTCAACATTACCCACACCGGACAAGCGGTGACGATTGCGGCTGAAGACGCCACGACCAGCAATAAGGGCGTAGCCTCCTTCGCCACCGCTGACTTCAGTGTCAGCTCGGGCGCGGTAAGCCTACAGGATCTCACCACATCTCATATTGCAGCCGCTACGCTGGTCACTGAATCGGAGGGCATTGGCTCCAATGATAATGACACCACCCTCCCCACCAGTGCGGCGGTTAAAGACTATGTCGATACCAATGTAACGGCCCAGGACCTTGATTTTACCACAGACTCAGGGTCTGGCGCTGTTGATCTCGACTCCCAAGCGCTGGCCTTTACCTCTGGTGAGGGCGTTGATATAACGCATACGGGGCAGGCCGTCACTATCGCCGGTGAGGATGCAACGGACGCCAACAAGGGCGTAGCCTCCTTTGCCAGCGCAGACTTTAGCGTCAGCTCCGGCGCGGTGAGTCTGGTGGACCTTACTACCTCTCATATTGCAGCGGCCACATTAGTCACCGAGTCGGAGGGCATAGGGTCTAACGATAACGACACGACCCTACCCACCTCCGCAGCGGTCAAGGACTACGTAGACACTCAGATCCTCACCGAAGACACCATTGCCGAGCTGAACGACACGAACATTGGGACGCTGGCGGCAGCTAACTTGCTGGTGTATGACGGCTCAGATTCGTGGGACAACAAAGCAATTAGCGGTGACGCAACGCTGGCAGCCTCTGGGGCACTGACGCTTGCGGCCACGAACACGAACCTTACGACCCTGGCCAACCTCACTACTGTCGGCACGGTGGCAACGGGGGCCTGGGAAGCGACTGACGTAGCGGTGGCCCATGGTGGCACGGGAGCATCGACGGCCTCTGCGGCCAGAACGAATCTGGGCGTGGCTATCGGGTCAAACGTGCAGGCCTATGACGCTGGACTGGCCAGCATCGCAGGCCTGACTACCGCCGCCGACAAGATGATCTATACGTCAGGCAGCGACACGTACGCTGTTGCAGATCTCTCATCATTTGCCCGGACGATCCTTGATGACGCAGACGCTGCTGCGGTCAGGACGACGATAGGCGCACAGGCATCTGGCTCCTATCAAGCCTCTGATGCGGGACTGACGAGCATAGCTGGCCTTACCACTGCCGCAGATAAGATGATCTATACCAGTGGCTCGGATACTTATGCAGTTACTGATCTTTCATCTTTCGCTCGTACCATTCTTGACGATGCCGATGCCGCTGCCGTCAGAACGACCATAGGCGCACAGGCTGCCGGGTCGTATGCCGCCTTGGGCGCGAACAGCGACATCACGTCTCTGACGGGCCTCACCACTGATCTGGCCGTAGCCCATGGTGGGACGGGCGCAGGCACCTTCACGGCCAACGGCATCCTGCTGGGCAATGGCACCAGTGCAATAACTGCATCGGCAGCCATGACGACTAATGGGACCCTACTCATAGGCGGCACGGGCGGGCCTGAAGTTGCAACGCTGACAGCGGGATCGAATGTAACCATCACCAATGGCGATGGGACGATAACGATTGCCGCTTCAGGCGGCGGCGGCGGAGCCAGTGCCTTCACAGACCTGTCTGATGTAGGGGCTACGACAGCTACGGCAGGCCGCATCATGGTAGCCGACGGAGATAGCTGGGAGTCGGTGGCCGTAAGTGGCGATGTTGCCTTGGCCGCAAGCGGGGCCATGACGATACAAGCCAACTCTGTGGCATTGGGCACCGACACTACGGGCAACTACGTAGCCACCGTGGCCGATGCGGGCAACAGTCACATTACAGTGGCCAACAGCGGAGCAGAGAATGCAGCAGTCACGCTGAACATCACCGACAATGCCGTGGGCTTGGCTCAGATGGCCGGGCTGGCTCGGGGCAAGATCATTGTCGGTGACAGTAGCGGTGATCCAGCCGCCCTGGCTGCGGGGTCCAACGGGCAGGTGCTGACGATGGATTCTAATGGCGATGCTGGCTGGGCTGCTGCCGCCACAGGCGGCCATACCATACAAGAAGAAGGGTCGGCCCTGACAGCTCAGACGAATCTCAACTTTGTGGGGACTGCGGTCACTGCTACGAACGATGCAGGCAACAACGCCACCAAGGTGACGATCTCGGCATCTAATGCGTCTCTGCCGTTCACCCGCTCTGATGGTTCTACGAGCGATCCGATTACCCTGACTTCTGCCGCTATAGGTGAGAGTCTTGTCACCGACACCTCGCCACAGCTTGGCGGCAACCTCGACGTAAATGGGCAGTCTATTGTCTCGACCAGTAATGGCAATATACAGATAACGCCCAATGGTACAGGATCGGTGTTGGTAGGCGTGGATGACACAGGCCACGATGTCAAGTTTTTCGGCGCGACCAGCGGCAAATACATGGAGTGGGACGAGAGTGCGGACACGCTCAACGTAGTCGGCAACGCAGGGGTTGGCATTGCGCGGACAGATGGCACCCTACATGTGCATACCGCGAGTGCGGGGTCGGTTACGGCATCAGTGCATTATGACGATCTCGTTGTTGAATCAGGTGGCAACACGGGTATATCCATCCTTGCCCCAGAAGATTACACTTCTGGCATCGCTTTTGGTAGCAATAACGACAATGACATTGGTTATATCTATGCCCAACAGAGCGGTACAGCTGGAAGCCGATTTATGGCCTTTGGAGTAAATGCCGCAGAGCGTTTGCGGGTCGAGGCCGATGGCGATGTCCGCATTGGCGGAGTGATCTCTAATGAGTCGTCAACGATCAATGCGGGGCTTGTCTCTATTAGCGGTGCCGCAGATGGCGAGTTTGCGGCATTGACGTTGCGTAATAGTCAGGCTCAAGATACTGGCACCAACGAAACCACACGACTCGATCTCACGTGGGCAGATGGTGGAGGTAATACAGCGGCGGGATCTGCGATTATTGCGGGTAAAGAGGGCACGTACGCCACCGCAGGGGCGGCAAACAGTTATCTGGCATTTTCGACAACTGCAAGCAATACCGTCACGGAGCGTATGCGGATATTGTCAAGTGGCGATGTGTTGATTGGCACCACAGACACGACTAACAGTGGACGCTTCAAAGTTCAAAATAGCGATGCCGAATATACAGCCGCCTTTTTCAACTCTCACGCATCGTCACCTTACGGGCTGTATCTGTTCTTTAGCGGTGACGACCCCGACAACAGTACCACAAATCATTTCTTGCATTGCAAAGACACCTCCGCTGATCGACTTATAATTTGGTCTGATGGTGATGTTGCCAACCACGACGGTACGTATGGCACGCTCTCCGACGCCAAGCTAAAACAAGACATCACCGACATGCGCTCCTATTGGGGCGATTTCAAGTCACTCCAATACCGCAAATATCGACATAAAAGCGATGTCGCTGTAGATGTTGATGCACCGTATCGCATTGGCCTTGTCGCTCAAGAAGTCGAGTCGGTATTTCCAAGTCTGGTTCAAGAGGGGGCCGACCAAGAGCAGCAGGACGTTGCGGTGTTGGACGAAAACGGCAACGCCACGTACGAGCAGACCGAAAAGCTGGATGCCGATGGCAATGCTGAACTCGACGCTGATGGCAATGCGGTAATGATCGACAGGGTGGATGCCGATGGCAACAAGATTGCTATAGAGGAAACGAAAATGGTCGATCTTGGCACCACGACCAAGTGGGTCAAATCGTCAATTATCGAAGGTCCGATTATGGCGAGTGTGGTGCAGGAATTACAGACGCGCCTTGAGGCGGCAGAGGCAAAGATTGCGGAGTTGGAAGCGGCGTAGCATGAAATTGATAACGGAGACTAATAATGGCAGATAGAAAACCCCTCAAAGTCCTGCCCGATTCAGCATCTGGATCAGGCGGTGGTGACAGCACTGGTCTTGGCGAGTTTGTAGAGGCAGATACCATAGGTGTAGTCGATGGCGGTACGGGGCTGGCAACGGTAGGGTCCAATCAACTTTTGACGGGCAATGGCACTTCGGCGCTTACGTCTGAGAGCAATCTGACCTTCGACGGGACTTCAACGCTTGAAGTGCGTGGCCCTGCGGCAAACTTTGGTGTACTCACGCTATCGACTGCTGAGACAACGATTGTCAACACCGATCCATTGGGCCGAATCGATTTCAAGGCACCACTTGAAACTGGTACTAACGCTGTGTTGTCAACGGCGAGGATTGAGGCGAGGGCAACGGAAACATTTGATGCTACGCATAACCAGACTGATCTGCTGTTTATGTTGGCAAATGATGGCGGGGTAACCGAGAAGCTGCGTCTCAAGTCCGATGGCGATCTCACTATAAGTGATGGTGATCTCGTCATCGGCACCAGCGGTCACGGCATTAGCTTTGCGGCAACGAGCAATGGGGGCACTACTACTCCAAGTGAACTCTTTGATGACTACGAAGAGGGGACTTGGACGCCATCGATGAGATACGGCTCGTCAGATACCGCCTACACTCACACCAACCAAGAAGGTCGATATGTTAAAATCGGCAGATTGGTCTGGATCTCAGCAAATATGAATATATCAAATGCTGATGCTTCCAATAGTGGCAGTGATGGGTTAAAACTATATGGTCTGCCGTTCACGATCACCAACGAAACTGCCGCGCATTCTCGAATAATTCTCCATATAAACAAGTTTAACCCGGGTTCGACTGCGTTGGAGTTATTCGCTTATGCTATAGTCAATACCACCATATTGCAACCATTTCTGACGTGGAATAATGGCAATGGTTGGTCGGCTCCGACTACGGATATGTTTTATCGTGCGGACGGCGCTCAAAACGTATTTGTGACAGGCTGCTATTTTGCGAATGCATAAGGAGATATAAAAATGGCAATAACTAAATCTATCACCGATGATAAGATCGAAGTCGTTGGAGATCACAAGGCTATTCAGGTACGCACTGCAACTATAGTGTCTGAGGACGATAACGAGTTGTCACGCTCGTTTCACAGGCGCGTCATAACGCCCGACATGGACGTTAGTGGCGAGTCCACTGAGATACAGGGCATCGCTGCGGCAGTGTGGACTGACGATGTAAAATCGGCGTGGCAGACATTTAAAGAGAATCAACAACATCCAGCCTAACGTGAATGCCGATCTCATCATTTCTGTAGTCGCGCTGGCTCTGGTTGGGCTGCTCGGCGCTAATACTTGGCTACTGCTGTCGGTGCGGGATAGGGTGGGCAAAGTGGATCGGCGTGTGGAGGGCCAGAACCAGCGATTGACTAAAGTGATAGAGTGGGCAGAAGGGCAGGTGCCGCTCAAGCGAGGCAGGTAATGCCAAGACAATACCCCCGTGACCCGCTCAAGATCTCAGCCCCAAGTGAGAAGAATGAAGCAATAAGATATTGGGTGGGGAGATATGATGAGGAGCGCCGTAGACGCTCTGCAAATGAATCGGTGCTTCGGGATCGGACCAAAGAGGTTTATGGTAGTCGCAAGGAGCTGAAGAAGGCGAAGGGTGAGATCATCACTCTTAGCAAGCAGGAACATGCTCGCTCAAAAGAGAAGTCGAGTGCAGCCTGGGCCAGTACAGCGGCCACTACGTTGATTATCTCATATCAAGTCGTTGAGGTCAGCGGAGGCTGGGGTAAGTGGGCACCCGTATTTGAACACGAAGCGACCATTGGTGTGTTGCAGGTGATGATCGGCAGTTTGCTGGCATGGGCCATGCGGCCCTTACAACACTGAGAGGACACAATGATTGACAAAATTAAAGAGAATATCCAAGTCGGATTCGGTAAGAAGGAAACTGCGAAAACTGCGAAGGGCGCAGCAGTGGGTGGAGTGGGTGCTGTTGTGTATTCTGTTATTAGCAACCTCGGCTATATGCCTGCTGCTCTATCAACGCCTGACATTGTACCGTATGTAGTCGCAGGTCTATCGGCAGCGATTAATTCAGTCCGTCAATTCTTCACGCGCCAAGTCTCCTAATTTCTACTGGCACTGTATTGCGAGATGTGTATGTTATGGGGCATTAGTCCTCACCACACATCACATCACAAGGATGACGGCAAATGACTGAGGAAGCAGTGGAGACCGCCGAAGAGAAGCGCCAGCGCTGGATAGGACGGCGCAATGAAGTTCAGATTCAGATCCAAGAGCTGACCCAGGAGTTCCACCAGCTCACGGGTGCCATAGCTGGGATCAATGAAGTCATCGACCCCGGCAACGGCGTGGCGAATGAGGAGCTGGAGGAAGCAGCATCAGAGGATGCCTGATGGCTGACTTGTATATTCCCGCTGACATTCAGGACCGGGCGTCGTCTATGAAGACGCAGGTCATAGGCTTTGCGGCTGGAGTCTGCGAATCGCTGGACAACATGCTTGAGGCTGTTGAGGGCCGGGAGGGGGAGGATCGCTTTGAACGCCCTTGGGTGACGGATGAAGACCCACGACTAATGGTGGATGCTATGCGACTTGCCAGCCTCGACATGTGGGTATTCTTCAACTGCGTCCTCGAAGGCGAACAGGACGACGCCAGCCTGATGAAGGCCTTTATTGAGCAGAAGGGCGAGGTGCTGCGTAAGCAGTAAAATCGGCCTAAAACGACGAAAAACTGGGGTAGCGCCATAAAAGGCCGCTACCCCAGTTTTGTTTTTACGCTGGTATAGTAGGATAAAACTCTATTTTTCGTCGTCCCCAGCATCTGATAGGAGATCAGGTGGTATGCTTTGGATGGCCTCGTTCTTCTGGTGGTTGGTGGCCTTGGCATACCGATTGGTCATAGTCATCGTGCTATGGCCGAGAAGCTGCTGGATGGCCCCCGGCGTAGCCTTGGCGTCAGCCAGCCATGTCGCGAAGGTATGACGAAAGAGGTGGGGATGGAGGTGGGGGAGGGTCACGTCCTCTGGGGAGCCCAAGGAAATGGCTGCCTTCAAAACCTGCGGAGAAAGCTGGACATTGAACTCTGCCTTAAAATTCTCCTTCAACTGCGCGAGGAAGGCAGGGTCATTAGGGTCGTCCGCTTGATTCCTGGCCACGCTGATAAAGGCCATCCGTCGAACCTTTCGCAGCGGATAGCGCAGGGCGTCTTTCAGATCCTGACTGCGATTGCAGACGTAGCCGGACATGCGTTTCCGGGGTTCGAGGATGCGGGCGAGGCTGGGGTGTAGCGGGATGTCCTCCCCCTTTTTGCCCTTCCGGTCTTTAACTTTGATCTCCTTCTTCTCAAAAGAGACATTGCTCCAAGTGAGATTTTGGATCTCGCCCATCCTCATTCCGGTGTTGATGGCGAGGGCGACTACGGGCAGATACTCATCTGAGATCAGCCGGTAGAGTGTGCGGACCTGCTGGTGGGTGAGGTAGTCGGGCGTATTCTCTTGCTCTTTGAATCGTTCAATGTTGGCTGTGGGATCTGTCTTCAGGTATCCCCACTCTATGCCCTTCTTGAAGAGGACCTTCATCGCCATCAGGTAGCGATTGGCTGTAGCCTCGGTTCGACCTGCATCCAGTAGCCCCCCGAGAAACTTTTCGCAGTCTCTCTGCGTGATGGTGTGGAGATTCTTGGGGCCCCAGATAGTCGCGAGGCGGATGGCCACGCTCCATTGAGACTTATTAATGTCCTTACCCCATCGCTTCCAGCGCTTGCGAAAGGGCCCGTTCTCCTCGACCACGTAGTCTTTAAAGGTTATGGGCGTGATCTTATCGAAGGGGTCATTGCCATTCTTGAGATCTGCAATAATGCCTATGGCCATTTTCACCGCAGCGCCTTGATGGGGGGTGCGGAGAGTCTTCTCTTGCCGTTGCCCATTATAATAGTAACGGCATTGCCAGTTTTTTGTGTTGGGCCTCTTCCTAAGTTCCACGTCTCCCATGTTGATACTGATGATTCCAGACTCGGTTTTCTTTGGCTTTGGACGGGTCATATGAGTTTACCCCAAGTTTTACCCCAAGTTTTGATATATCTGGAGGTATCTGGGGGGAGAAGATATGCGAGAAAATTTTAGGGTGCAACTCGGGAATACCTACCATAGCAATAAAAAAAGGCGCTGACGACGAAAATTATTCATCATCAGCACCTCTTTTAATGGCGCACCCATAGGGATTCGAACCCCAAACCTCCTGATCCGTAGTCAGGTGCAAACGGAGTCCTTAGCCTAAGTAACCCCTTTTATTATTAGTGGGTTACTGAAGTGGGGCGAGTCATTGGCCCAACTTTAACCCCACTTTTTAGCCTCTATCGAAGATGAGCATGGGTGCTACTCAGCGTTTTATTATATGTTAAAATGGGCGGGGGGCAGATACGAGACACGCTCTCAGGCCTGAAAGGCATAAAGGCCGATCTCCATTGAGCAGTGAAGAGCGCAGGATGTGAGGCTGTTGGCGCAGCCTCACGCGCATGAGAGTCGTTTGCACCGGAACCATCCCCATTTCCCCTCTCTTGCTTCCTCTCCTGCAAGGAGGCCGCAATTAAGGGTTGGAGGCGGGGCTTGCCCTCGTATCTGCCGCTTACCCTATTAGTAGGTTGTCTTCTTGTAGGGATTTAATGATGATCGACGCTGCCCAGGTTTGTTATGATACCTGAGCTGAACCTTGCGACCATCGCCATCAGGCTCGTCCCGCTGGGCGTCGATGGCATAGGCCGTGTTGAGTACCTCCTGTCCCAGCTCACCACCCAGCGCATCGTGGAAGTCGCGAAGATTCTCCAGCCCGGACTCCAAGCTACATTCGCTTTCCTCGCAATAGGCGATTAGCTCGCGGGCCCATGTGTCCACATCCTTATGGGCATTGTCATACCCGGCCTGTAGCTCCTTGATGACGGTATCCATCGCGTTGCGCCGTTGCTCAAGGTGGCGGATAGTGTCGAGGATTCCTTCCCAGGTCTCATCGTAGTGGTAGCCTTTGCCATTGCTCACAATGGGGTAGCCCTGCCGCCGCAGGTGGGATATGATGGCGCGGACGGTGGGGCCGCCTGCGCCGAGGGCGGTTTCGATTTCCTTGCTCTTGACTGGGTTGTTGGCGCTGCGACGGCGCATGGCTTGAAGGACGGGCCCGGCATGGGCTACGATATGCTTGCTATGCTGCTCTGTTTGATCCTTAAATCCTGTCAGTGGCATCCTTGTGTATTCTCCTCGCCTTGATCCAGCATACGCCTGCCAGACCATGGGCATCGTTGTGGTGGAGTCCCGCAGCGGACCAGCGGTCATGTAGCCTGTTGCAGACGGTGTGCAGGTCATCCAGAGTATTAGCTCTCTGGATGACCTTGCCGACGCGCTGGAGGGCTGCGAGCTGTTCGGGTGTGCGGGTCACGAGCGCTCGTCCCGCCGTGCCCGAAGTTCGCTTAGTGCTGTCACGTATTCGTTATATGGGGCACCGTCAATTGCGACCATATCTACATAGAGCTGTGCTTCGGCTGCGTCCCCAAAATCTCCTTGACATCCAGTCTTGGCATCATACACGCGCACACAGCCCTCTTTTCGATACCGTATAACTGGGTGGGGTCGTATCGTGTAACGGCTCACGAGCGCTTGTCCCAGCGGGCCTGAGGGCGCTGAATAAACGCCCGGCAGTCGAGGTGGACGAAGCTGTCGTAGCGGCCAATGCCGGAGAAGCCGAGGTCTTCAGCTATCCTTGCGATAGTTTCCAGCGTGAGGCCTTCGTCGCCAATGACGCCGACAGGCGTCACGTCGCTGGCGAATTCGAGGTGCATGGACTGAGTGGCTCCACCCACCCGGGCATTATGCTCGGGCGAGCGATAGCCGCTGTTGACCTTGAGCCCCCGCCCCAGTTCCTCTCTCAGGATCTGGAGCTTAGTGACGTGATGGAGCGCGAGGTCTGTCAGGGGCAGGCTCTTGGCGAGGGGGCAATAGAATTCCCGCCAGCTAAAGTTTTCGGTGGCCTGTTCTGGGTTAAGCTCGTATGGCATGGCGATGCTCTCCGTTGTCAATCTCATCATCGATGCGGGCTACGATATCGATGTAGAAGTCGGGGTCGATGTTGGCGAATATCG
>VTLG01014926.1_pt1 | contig 21329 bp, 17 predicted proteins | sample 4694571 | NCBI WGS metagenome assembly VTLG01 (sample SAMN12604809, study PRJNA352737) | marine metagenome | biome: ENVO:00000447; feature: ENVO:00000209|ENVO:00000569|ENVO:01000036; material: ENVO:00002151; isolation source: viral sequences binned using virsorter ... | reverse complement strand
CTGCCATAGAGTCTATGTTGTACGAGTTCTGGGTCTACTTTAGGTATGATAGAAGCTAACTTATCTAAAGGTGTACCCTCGTAGGCTATACCAGTGATATCGTTAGTTTTTAACCAATCACACGCTGCTTTTAAATCTTGGGTAGTAGCCTCGCCACTACGAACTCTTTTTAGGAATTCTTCAGTGACGAGGTTATGTAGTTCATTAAACTTTTCTTCCTTTGCCTTTGACATTCTTTTTCTCTGGATGCAATTTGGCTACTTGCCGTTGACCTATAGAATAGGTTTTGGAACCATCTTCATTGTATGTTGTTGACATTATGCTTTATCCCAAATGTCTATGTTTTTAGTATTCTTCTTAGCTTTTTTATACCAATTAATAACTCTTATCTTATCTTCTCTGGTATAATCTTTACCGCTATACTGTCTTTTAATAGACTCCAGTGTTTTACCAGTTGGTTTTTTCATGATAGTAGTTTCTTTTTAACAATTTCTAGTGCTTGGTCATCTAATTTGTTGTCAGTTCTAGCTACATAAGCTGTTAGTAAATCAATTACTAGGTTCTTTACGGCATCTGATTTCAAGAAGGCGAAAAGGATGGGCTTGATAATTAGGATCATTATTCTTCGGATTCAGTGGATTCTTCTGCTGCTTTTTCTGCAGCTTCTTTTTTCTCAATATAAGAAGTCTTAACTTGAGGTTTTAGGTCATTAGGACCGTCTAAGGATGCTTCTGCATTCTTATTCTTTTCTGTAAATGAACTCATTTTAGTTGATTGTTTTGGACATTCGTATTCTTTCTCCTGCCAAGGGAACTTAAACCCTTTTTTGGGAGTACATTCTGTTTTCAAATACTGTTTAACAGCAATCTGTTTATTCTTATTATATTTAACTATAGGAACGACATCATTACACATTTTGAAAACTCGTGAGTCTTCTCTTATTGTAAAACCTTTACGTTGAAGTTCAGCACATTTTAGTACACGTACAAGTTCATAGTCAAGCCGTAGCTTTTCTTCTTGTCTTGCAGCTATCTGTCTACATTGTTCTAAACCTTTACGATCTAAAGGGAACATAAAGTTAATCTGTCCTCCCCAGTTTTCAGCTATTGTATAACTTCTCTGACTCATTTCGTCGTCATATGGTACTGTATGATTCCCCATATAGAATGGAGAGAATGTCATAGTAGCACCATTACAGCTAACCCCGCCACCATAATGTTGTCTAGACGGTGCTCCATTATTCTGGAATTGCACCGCCTGATTTGTTACATTTCCAGTCGCTGCTGCAACTGGATTAGAGGTATTATTAGTATCATTATCTGCTTTAGCTGGTGCTATTGCGAGAAGACTGACAAGGAGACAGTAGTAGATTCCTGTTCGATAGTTCGATCTACTTCTATCTTCTCTATTATCTGACTTGCTGCTCTGGTCACTACTTCTAAAGTGAAATCCGAACCAGCTGTTGTCATGTTGAAGACTGAATCTGAATCTGCTATTCCTCCAGAGCTTGCTGAAGTATGTGTTATATTGTCTCCCGACCATTTGTTCAATGCTGCACCATATGTTGTGGTGACTATTTCTTCTGTTATGTCTGTTGTCGTAGTAGTTGTACTGTTCATCGACCCTTGCGTAAAGTTGGGGGTCACAATTTCTGCTCTCGCTACCGTGGGTGATGCCAGTAGGAAGAGTAAAAGCCATTTCTTCATTCTTCCTTTTTCTTAGCCATAGGACAATTTACTGGACCTTTATTTTTGTTATTGTTGCCTGTAGTCAAGCCGAATGTTGCAAGTGCTCCAGTAAATACACTGGCAACGAACGTGATATCTGAGTTACCTGATTTTTTAACCATAGGTATCTCGACATAATTCATAGTTATTATAAATCCTGACCATACTACAACGCCAAGTCTGACGAATGTTCCAAGGATTTGTATTTGTGCTTCTTGGTCCTCTATTCCGTCTTTAAGTTTTTGGACGAGTCCCTTTTTTTCTGGCGGTTTTCCTTCCATTTATCAACTTTCTTTTGTAGGAATTTTTGAATTTGTTTTTTCAGTTTATCAAATAAAGGTGTAGCTAAGGTGGTTGTTGCTACAGCTGCGACAGCTGCATAGGTAGCAGTGGCTACTACTTCTGCACTAGGTAAAGGTAAATCAATTTTAACAACAGGTACTCTAAGCGTTTGTTGTTCAGTTTTAGCTGTTTCTTCGTCTTCAGTCTCTGCTGGAACTTCTTCTAATTCTACTCCTTTTGGAGCTTTGATATTACCTGGAGGAATAACAATAGGTGGAAAGACAGGCATATTAGCAGTAGGAGGCTCTAGAACCATATCTTTGAATTCTAGAGCATCTGGAAGTTTAGATTTTATGGATGGAATTTCCACTACCCTCCTCTTTGGATTAATAATTTAGTTGCTGAAAGAGCAAGTCCTCCATAAACAGTACCACTTGCTCCATTAGTTAAAGCACCAGAACCAGTTACGTAATAAGCAGTTCCAGCACTTAAACCAGATTGATGATCTACAGTGTTTCCGTAGGTGTTAATAGTTCCTGTTGCACCATCATTAATTGCGGCTGCAGCAAAGCCTACCATATTATTGCTGCTCCCTCCTAAGTTACTGACCTGACTAGCAACTATGGTAGATCTACCAGCCACACGGGCAGGGCTATTATTATCATAAACTAAAAGGGCTTGACCAGTAGTAGGGTTTGCAATATATATTCTTCTTCCTACACCACTATCATTACCAGGGCTGATTCCATTTCCTATAGTTAATGTTGTACCACTATTGGTACACATATAGCAGCGATAAGCGTTAGTACCTATTCTTTTAGCTATAAGAAAATAATTTGTACCTGAATCGTATGAGACTTCAGGCCATTCGTCGTTGTAAGCAATCGTGTCTACAGTAACCTCAGAACCAACAGTAAATGCAGATCCGTTATAACTTATCAGTCTTGCTCTAATATCGCTACTTCTATTATAAACTAAAGCTGTAACACCGTTACCATAAGCTACTCTTAATTGAGCACTTGTACTAGAGTCAACAATTGTTGTTGCACTACCCCATGACATAGTTGTACCACTAATTGACCCTACTCTTGCATAAATATAATTGCTAGCTCCTCTATAGAAAACAAGCATTTTATCATTAACAGTATCATAAGCTAGGCATTTATATTCAACTGTACCACTGTCAAAAGTAACTGCTGAACTTGCAGATATACTAGCTGAAGATCCACTACCAGTTGTAGTAAGTACTACTGATTTACCTTTATTACTATCACCTTCATCGGTAAAAACTGCGATACATTTTTGTGCATCTGGATCATATTCGATATCCATGCATTTAGAATCATCAGCATGTGCTGTAATAGGAGCTGATCCAAAAGTTATAGTTGTATTAGTGCTAGGAACCGTCCCACACCAAGCACCCATTTGATTATTAGGATGTGATTTCCTATATATACCTACTACTTTGTCAGCATTGACATCATAAGTTAAAGAAGGTCGATATTCGTTGTCATTGAGTAAACTTGAGTCACCTATATGACTAAAAGCACTGACTTCATCTTTTGATATAGCATTGTCACCAGATTTTCTCCAGCACGTTACCCAAGGTTTAGAACTATCATCATTATTGACATGCCAAGTCACCCATTTACCTTGACCAGAAGAAAAGCAACCAGCTAATGAACCATTGTTATGGTTAAGACTATTTAAACTACCTGCTAACATCCCTGTATTTATAGCTCTTCCTACTAAAGATTCACTAACTTGTGCAGCCTTACCATTACTTTTAACAACCACTGGCTTACCAGCAGCAATTGCGCCATCGGCAACTAAGTCAACGGTGTTACCTCCTGGAGGAATAGTTACGTCAGCCCACGTTAAACCGCCTGTATTACCAGACTGCTTTTGTAGGTACTGACCATTTGTACCAGCATTTGATATTTCTAATCTACTTTCAGCGATTGCTTCATCTGCTATTTTATCACCAGACACGCAATCATTAGTGAGGTTTGCTAGTACCACTGCGTTTTCAGCCAGCTGGTCTTGACCAATTGCATCATCAGCTATTTTTGCAGCTGTAACTGCGTCATCAGCTATTTCACTAGAGCCGACTGCGTTTGCTGGAATCTTACCAGCAGTGACGGCATCATCTTTGACACCGCCTGTACTTATTTGTGTTAATGCCATAATTATATATCGTATTCGGCTCCATGTATATAAGTGTAATAGCTACCGTTAGCGTTTACTTGAACAGTATCACCTTCAACCAATACGAAAAGATGTGGTCTACCATTAGTACTTGCTTGGTTGATAGTATAATTTACTTCTACATTATTAATTTTGAATGTACCTCCTTGAGCGTTACTTGCATAGATATAGCCCTCAAAGTATCTCCCTGATGGTACTGTGTATATTGTGGGTTGATTAGAATCACCAGTTTCCTTTTTGTGGACACTGGCAGCAGGTTTTGCGCTTGTTTGAGCTGTTGATGTTAATGCCATGATTTTATTTAATAATTAAGTTACTAGGATTCCTGTTGTACGAGCTTTGACGTTACCAAACCCTGATGCTGCTTTATCTGGATCAACCCATCCCATCATACTGTAGGATTCACCTGGCGCTACTCTTGTAGGCATACTGATAAACGATGTTATACCTTTAAGTACATTATCAAAATCAAATTTCAACATAGGCTTAGTGCTGGTATCTAATCCAGCTCCGCCACTATTTGATTGAGAATAGTTCCTTTGATAAGTATATAGGTATCTATCTAATCCTGGTGTGTACATTATAGCTCCACAAGAATTACCAAATAAATAACCAGAACAACACATAGGTTGTCTTATTCTAGTTCTCTCTGTGCTATCTGAACTCCAGTCATAAAGTCTATAGTTAAAAGTGTCTCCAAATGTTTTACCATTAGCTATAAAATCTGTACCAATATTTTTACCTAATGAACATCCCCAAACTCTATTCATACTATCATTAGAAGCATAATACTTTATTTGTCCTAAGAAAGCCCAATAAGTACCAGAAGAATCTTTAGCGATTCCCATTGATCTTCTGAAATAAGACTGAGCAACACTTGCGAAATCCCCAGAATCATCATAACCTGGATCGTAAATTAATTTAGTTTTTCCAGTAGCTACATCAATAATCCGAGGTTTAGATTCACTAGCTGTACTGGTCTCACCATTAGCATTTACAAATAAATAACCATCTCTAAAGTAAGAACCAGCGGTATAGCCATTATTTGTGAAAGTAATTGTTTGAGCAGAAGAACTATTATCAGCTAAAAGGTTAATTGTTGTATAAGTATCACTTGTTCCTAAAGTATTGGTGTCATACTTTCGCATGGTATTACCACTTTCTTCTAGCGTATAGATATAGCGACTTCCGTCATAAGCCATTACATAAGCTTTTTCAGATCCATACTGAGTAACAGTACCACCAGCACCAGTTGAACCATCTACTATATCTGTTCTACACATCGTAGCTTTAGTATAGGTACCACTATTTCTTAAGTGATGCCAGTACCAATAACCATTAGCCTCAAAACCATTGCTAGGATTTTGTATGTTAACTCCTACATGCCTATGTTTGAAGTTACTTGTACTACTGTCATTGATATCAGGACTACCAAATTGCCCATCCCATCTAAAATTTGGGTTGTATTCTGTACCAACACTACCAATTATATAAAGTTCATTTTGTGAACGGGTATCAGCTTCTCCCCATCCTCTAGTACGAAAATCAGTTACAGCACAATTATCAGGACTTGATATATGTAAAGATTGAGAATTATCTAATATTAAATTACCTGAAAGAGTATCAGATTTAGATTTTGTACTAGCTACTTTTGTACCGGTTTTACTATCTACAGTAATATTAATAGTCCTTGCACTTGGATTATCAATAGCTATATCCTTAACAACTGCTTTTTGAGAACCAGATGTAGAGACTAGCGATTGACCATCCTGTAATTCTGTATAAGTGATTTCTGTGTCGTTTCCGAATTGTTTTAATGTATCTGCCATTTTTTATAAAGATGTAAGTTTTAATATAGAAGTAATGGTTGCACCAGCTTCTGCAGGTGTTGACCATTCAGGAGCTGTAGCACCTGTATTCATAACCAATTGTTGACCAGCTGTACCTTTAGCTAATCGTTGTTCACCTGAACCATCACGGTAAAGTATATCACCTTGAGTAGTTAATACTGGAGTATTAGCTGCAGCCCAAGTTAGTTTATCTGTGCCATCCTTATACTGTAAAAAATGACCATTTGTAGGTGTATTTGAAATATCTAATTTAGCTTCGACAACAGAATCATCTGCTATTCTAGCTGCTGGTAAAGTACCAGAAGCTATCTTAGCTGCATCTAAACTAGCTATTTTAGAACCAGCTATAGCTGCACTACTAGATATATCTGCATTAACAATAGACCCATCAATAATGTGGCTTGAGTTAACTGAGTTAGCACTAGGGGTACCTATACTTACACTTGATCCTTGCGTGATGATAAAGAAATCAGCACCAGAAGCAGGGGCGGAAGAAAAAATGATATCACTGCCAGAAAGTGCAAATCCCTCAGAGGGTTGTGATGTTCCAGAATTAGGCTTTTGAATGACTCCATTGACACTGACAATATGTTGTTGAGCAGATGTACCAGCGTTACTTAAAGTAAATCTATAAGCACTACCATTAAATGTTGCACTACCACCTCCAGTACTAGAAGAACTGGAAATAGTATTAACATAGAAACTACCAACAGAAGCTACATCATCCCAAGCACTAGTTGTACCATTGTACACCTTCATCTTTTTACCAGATGTATCAAACCATAAGTCACCATCATCATTATTTGATCCTGGTGCTGAACTGGCTATTCTATATCTAGAGTTAAAATCATTGATATCATCACTTAATTGTTTAACATCTGTTTCACTTGTAAGTATCTTGTGGTAGGTATAAGTATTAGCAGTAGATGTAGCTGTAACTACTAGACCAACTCCAGTTGCTAAAGTCTCACCGTTAAGTGTGCTGGGAAATCCATTAATAGTAACTGTTGTATTATCTGCTCTTTTAGCAGAAGTACTGACACCAGAACCATTAACTACTACTCCAGCTGCATTGTTAATACTAACTACAACTCCATTAGCAGGTTGAGTATTCGGGAAGCTTACCTCATCAGCAATAGTTATGAAACCACCGATATTACTTTGAGAACTAGCAACGTGAGCAGCAATAACCTTTGAAGAAGGTATCTCTGTATCACTTGTTGTATCTAAGGTTCCACTAGATGTTTTAAAAGTCTTACCAGCAACTATATTAAGTTCTGCAGTACTAGCAGTAACACCGTCTAGTTTATTTAATTCAGAGGTATTAGATGTTACACCATCGAGAGTGTTTAATTCAGCAGTTGTAGCTAACAAACCATCAGTTTTATTTAGTTCATCTTTATCAGCTGTTACACCATCAAGTATGTTTAACTCAGCAGTAGTTACTGTAGCACCATCGAGTATCTGAACTTCAGTTTGTGTTAAATCAGCTAATGCAGATGCAGTACCAGAACTCATAGTCGCAAGTTCTGTTAGTTCAGCATCTGATGCTTGTTTTGCATTTAACTGAGTCTGAATATTTGAAGTAACACCATCTACATAGTTTAGTTCTGCTGTAGTAGTGGTAACTCCATCCAATATATTAAGTTCTGCAGCTGTAGCAGTAACACCATCAAGGATATTTAACTCAGCTGTAGTAGATGTTACACCATCTAATATATTTATTTCTGCTGTAGTAGCAGTTACACCATCTAATATATTTAGTTCTTCTGGTGTAGAAGTAATAGCAGTATTTGAAGTTACTGCTAAAACAGGTACTGTACCAGATACATTAGGTAAGGTAATAGTTCTATCAGCAGTAGGATCAGTTACTGTTAATGTTGTCTCATAATCATTATTTGTTGCCCCTTCAAATTTTACTACAACATCCTCACCTAAATTGAGGTCTCCTGTCATAGTACCACCAAGATTACTTAAGTATCTTTCGGTAACTTCTTGCGAAGCATATAAGTTTTGGGTGAAGTTATCATTCAAATCTTCAGACTTAATTGATGACCCTGCATAAAAGGTGGCTGCTAGGTTATTCGTATCGGTCTCTCTAAATATTTTGATTTTGACTCCATTAGCAGGAGCAGTATTAAATTGTATTGATGTAGCAGAAGGATGGGTGAAAGCTGTAGTGGCAGTACCATCTAACGAAGCTTTTATCTCTGCTTGCTTTAAATATGGAAATGTAAAATTGTAAACGGTTGTAGAACCGTTACCTGTATACGAGTCTTGTGTAACAGCCATGTGTGTTATTTAGCCATTTGTAATAGTTTTCTAGTTTCTAATTCTTTTTTTTGTAAGTCTGATGCTTCTTGAACATTACCTTGATTCATTTCAAAGTCAACTTTCTGCTGCTGTATGATAGTATTCTGGACATCTTTATTCATCTCTAAGAATTCTCTTTCAGCTATAAGTTGAGCTTCTTTAACTATTGCATCTATTTTAGTAAAGATAGGTAATTTCTGAGTTTTAAGTTTAATTTGTTCGTTATCTAAATCACCACCCTGTACTCTATGAGCACGTAATAATCCAGTCTGTTTATTTAATTCCTTATCATTCATTAAAGGTATGAGCTTTTTATAAAGCTGCATTTGACCTATACGTTGATAGATAAAATCTCTTTGAGCTTCAGTATATTCATACGATCCAGTCGAATCCATCTTTAGTCTACCAAGACCATCCCAACCAGTAGTAAGTAACCACTGTCTCCAAGGCTCATTAGTACCACTAATTTTGATAGGACTAAAAGCATTTAAGAATCTAAGTACTGGATTCTGTATATCATTAAGAGGTTCTCCTGTCCAGAAATCTCTTTGTTCTGGTAGGAAACTAGAAGCTATAGGTATTTTATTAGCAACATACTTAGGAATACTGGATTCAATATCCTTCTGTGTAGATGTAATAGCATTACTTGCTACACCTAAAGCACCTGATTGAGGTATTATAGCTCTAGCAGCGTTAGCAATGATAGAGTTAAACCTTGATAGATTACCACTCTGAGCCGCTATAAGAGGCTCTAAACTAGTTAAAGGTGTTTCATTTAGGAACGTAGCTGATACAGTCCACATGACCTTTGCAAGAGCATCTTCCATAAATGGTTGATCTAGATCTCTAGCGTAGTATGCAAGATCTCCTAGTATACTTAATACAGGATCTACACCTACTATACCTTTATAAGATATCCATCTACCACCTATATTAATACTTTTAGGTTGGAATCCTAACTGATCCCTTTCTTTAGCTCTACGTGCTTTATTATAGTGACCATTACCTGTTATGTTACCAGCCATAGCATAGTCCCATAAACTCTTAGTCAATAGACCACTAAAAGCTAATCTACCAGTGTATTCAGCCCTTAGATTCTGGAACAATACTTTTGCATTAGGAGTGGTAGCCATGTCTATCCCATGCTCTGCTAACGCTCTAGCTATATCATCATCAGTTCTAGCCCAGATAGTCTTACTATACTTATTAATGCCTGGTATTAGACTCATAGGAGTCCATGACAAAGCATTCCTTACATAGTTGCTACCAGTTCTAGGGAACATAAGCATGAACTTACTGACAGGATATGCTGTAGTACCTTGGTTAATCCAGGATGCTAATTTATCATCTAAGTTTAGTGCTAACTCACCTTGTATAGATTTCAAGGCTTTATCAGTAATTAAACCGTCAGCATCAAACATAGAATCATAATGAATCTTTTCAGCTTTATGAATCTTAGTCCAGTCTGCATAACCAAATTCACTAAATACATCATCATAAGCTCTAGTTCTAGATAGGTAATGAGCTAAGTGTGTCTGACTGAATACGTCTGTAAACACCATTCCAGTCATACCATAGCGTAAGGCTTTCATCTTAGACATATCTAACATAGCTTTAGCCATGTCATACTGATATACTCTACCCCAATTACCTTCAGCTTCCCATACTCCTCTCATATCATCCATGATTTCCCAAGCCTTATCTTCTTTAAACACGAAGTCTTTACGATAAGATTTGGTCATAAAGCCAGCATCATCGTGCGCTTTCATCATCATTTTATATGCATTATCTAATGCTCTTCTATTTGTCTCAAAAACAGCACCGTTATAATACATTGTACGTTTGAAGCCTTCAAAGTCATCAGCAAAGCCCCAGATACCATGACCTAATAAACCAGTAATAGGTTTTAGGATAAGTTGTGAGGTATTACCTACTCCAGCTCTGAATGCAGATATACCAGATAGTACATTATTATAGATTACACCCCAAGCAGATCTAGTAAATAGGTTTAATTGTTGAGGATCTGGACTCTTAAGCATACCCGTAGGTGTTACTTGTTCAGCAGCCCATCTCATTAACTTAGCTAAACTATCTACATCTCCATCAGTATGAGCAAATGCATCAATCAATGGACGCATAGCTAAGGGATTCTCGTCAGCTAATCTCTTTAACTCTTCAGTTAACTTAAGATTCTTAGCATGAATAGCATTCTCAGCGGATTTAAACTCTTTAGATAAGATTTCAATAGCTTCACCAATTGGTTTATCTTCAGGTATAGCATCGAACCAGTTCTTATATCTTAAACTAGAACCAGATATATACTTATTTAAAGCATATTCATCCATCAAGAACTGCATCTTATCAATAATAAGATCCATTGCTCTAGGATCATCTACAAAAGGTTGTAGTTGTTGAACAGTTTCAGCGAGTGTAGCTGCTTCTCTTCCTAAAGTATCCATAACTCTAGCAGAAGACTCAGCTATCTTTCTACCTAAGAATCTATCAGATAGATCTCTCATAGCAAAAGCTGCTGCTCTAGCCTGTTCTTCATTAATATACTCAACAGTAAATCTACCTAAAAGGAAGTTCTTAGTATCTTTGTTCTCTGCAAATAGTTTACGAACATCATCTACAGACATTTCAGGGTTTACAATATCCTTGTAAATAGCCCATGCAGTTTCATTCATCTGTTTAGATGAGAATCTAAACCCATCTACCAATGCATTGAATCTACCTGTATCCCTAGCCTGTTCAGCTACACCCATGATAGCATCTCTAGAAGTACTACCTACCATTAAACCTTTAGCTCTCATAGCTTCGGATAGAATAGGTGCATTATCTCCTGATGATATACCAGTCTTATTGGCAGCTACATCAGCCATATTACGGGCTACATTACCTGGAGGTATGGATTGTCTAGCATTACCTGATTCACTTAATATAGGCGTTATATCAGGGTCAAATACGTCAGGATCTGCTCCAGCAGCTTTTTTAGCTTCGGCAGCTGTAGTACGTTCAGATGCGAATCCATTATCTAATTGATCTAATGCTTGATCAAGATCATCGACATTATCTAATTCTGATATTAACCTCATCCTTTCGTCAATCAATGAGGCTTGCATTTTACTAGATATATTCTCACTACCTAAAGCTAATTGGGTATCAATCTCTTGGATTTTAAGTAGTTTATCTATATCAGCTGACTCAACAATTGCTTTCTGTTTATACTTAGCAGCTGTTTCATCTAATGGTTCATGCCATTGCATTGTTTTCTTACCACCTTTGATCTGTATAAAGGCTCCTAATATAGTACCCATTACACTGAGTCCAGCAGTATCAAACATATTCTTATATTTCCTAACTCTAGGACTATCACTATCTAGAGTCTTAGCCCAATCAGGAATAGGCAGCCATCCTTTAGGACCAAACACACCGGGGAAGAAATCATTTAATGCTCTTAATGCATTATCATCTTCACCGACATCACTAAGACCAATAACTGCAGCTTCTTGAGTACTGTATGCTCCCATAGCTATCAGTCTCTTTTGATACTTAGGCATATCAGCTGGTAGCTTTCCTAACTGTTTAGATACTGCACCACCACTTAATATAGAAGGTACAACAATAGATAACATCTTTCTAGCACCTTGCATGAGACCAGTTTTAGATTTAGTCTTTTTATCATACCAGTTATCTAAAGCTCCCATTCCGGGTAGAACTCCAAGATAATCCATCCACCAGTCAGTAGTAGCACCTGCACTTAGATCAGTTAAATTCCTGATAGTATCAGAAAATCCAGCTGCAGAATAGTTATTATACTTTTCTTTTCTTTCATCTTCTAACTTAGAATACTGATAGGGAGTCATGCCATAATATTTCAAATACCATGCTTCTTTAGCTTGTTCTCTTTGTTCAGTTAATTCTGGATTCTTTTCCCAGATAGAACCAGTTGTTATTAAAGACCAACGTGGATTTTCAGCCTTACCAATATCTTTCCAGTTATGGTACTCAGCCCACATCTGATCTTCATTCTCTTTGCTAGAAAGATCTACTCTACTAGATGTACCTTCACCTCCTTGACCCGGAAACTTTCCAGCTGGAGGAGTAACAGTTTCTTGAGGTACATTAGTATCCCCACTAAATGTAGTATCAGCTTGGTCTGTAGCAGAGAGTGGTTGTAGTTCAGCTAATAGAGTACCTTCTAGTTTTTTCTCTTTCTCATCGTAGAGATTTTCATTAGTTATTGACATAGTAGTTTCCTATTAGTGCTCTTTTGTAATCTTCAGGCATCCAGTTCCAGAAGTTTTGTAAGACGTTTTGTTGAACTTGTTTATTCTCGTTTGTTTTTATAGCTTCTGGGCTAGGTTTTGATTTATCTATAAAGTCAGTTTCATCAGCTAATTCGCAATAGAGACCAACTTTTGCTTGATCCTCTTCACTTAACCTAAAGATACTTGCTTTTGTAGATGAATTTTTAACTTTATATTTTGAGAAGTCTATCTCATTTGCTTTAACAATACTACCTAGACCTATGCTTTCAAAGTATGCATTCCAGAAATCTCTTTTACTAAACTGCCGATCTTCACCTTTCAGAGGTTGATTGTTATAAAGATAGTCTATTGTATCATTTTGCGGTAACGGTAGACCTAAATTAACATTCCTTATAGCTTCATCAGCTTTATTAATTGGAATAAGCCTTTTTCTAACTACTGTATCTTCACCAATTTTTACTTCAACTGTACCAGGATTCTTAGGATCAGAAGTAAGACCGTCAAGTAAATTCTGCACTGAAGTAGCACCATATGTACCACCACCATCTAATGCAAGTTTCTTTTGCAACTCTGGTTCAGTTATTATATCTTCTGAACCTGGCTCTTTAATAGTTGGATCAATATAGAATACAGTTGAAAGACCAGTATTACCTCTTCTATAGATACCTTCATTAGCATCTATTTTTCTTTGTATCTCCTGTCTCATTAATGAAATTTTTGTTGCATCACTGGCATCCTTGTTCTCTTCAGATATCTCATTAAATGTAGCTAGAATATCTTGTTTGATATATTCAGTTACTGTAGCAAAATGATCTCCACTTAAAGCTCCCGGTTTCTTAGATTCTTTACCAAGAATATCTCTCAAAATACCTTGTGCTTTTGAAGTTAATTTAGCACCAATATAACCCTTTCTTTCTAGGATCTTTAACTGCTCTATTTTAGGTAGCCATTGTTTCTGTATATCAGGAGGTAAATAAGTAAGATGTTCCTCTAAGTTTTTCAAATCACCAGCTTTAAACTTTGAGTCTAAGTCTGCTGCAGTAAGATTAGTGTTAAGATTACTTGCACTGTACACTTCAAAGTTACCTAAAAATTCTAAAGTCTTTGCATTACCTGCATTAGCTGCTTTTAATTCTTTAATTGTTTCAACACTTGCTAAGTTTATCTCACCATTAACAGCTCTTTGTTGTATACTTTGTAAAGCTAAAACATCTTTATTTTCTTTATCTCCTTTAAATTGCTGCGCTTGCTCTGATTCATACTCTCGCCACCATTTGTCAAAATCATCAGCCATAGAGGGATGTCTTCCAACGTATGTATCTTTTGTTAGATATGCCATACTATCACCATCTGGCTGGTTTTCTTTTGTAGATTCTGGTGTAAGCTGCATGATTGTATGACGTCTAGCTTGTTCTTTACTTTTGAATTTACCTGACTTAATTAAACTCTCAAATACACTAGCAGCATCATTGCGTATATTTGCTCCTGGAGGATCTACGACTACACCCCTATCAGTCATTCTGTATCTACCACCTTCATGAGCAATCATTAGATTTAACTCATTATTATACTCTATAGCAGATTCACCTGTCATTATTGTTAAGCCACCCTTTCCTTTTATAAATCCTCCATCTGTATGTTTTTTACCTTCACTAGCTATTTGTATTTTACCGATAAAGTCTATAGTATTCTGACGTAGAGTTTCACCTCTTACTGTATCAGCATTAGCTTTTGCTACTTTATTTAATTTTATTACTTCATTTACTTCTTTTTCTCTTACACCTTCTAATAGTACTCTACCAGCTTTAGATGAGGGATCAATATCATAAGCCCTCATTAATTCTCTAGTTCTTAAATAGTAGAATTGTTTAAGAGTTTCTGCATTCCAAGTTAAAGGTTTCTTACCTGGACCGGGATTGCTAGCTAAAGATCTTAGATTTAGGTGCTCTTGATCCCAATTCGCTAATTCTCTTTTAATTAATGCTAACTTAGTTTTATGATTCATTCTGAATCCTAAGTCAACTATATGTCCTAAGTAATCGTTTACTTGCTCTTTAGTAGCTTTAGGATCTCTAAGTATTCTATATGCTTCTTCACGCTGTTCGTCAGAAGATATATTATTTAAAACAGAATTATTTTTTTCAAATTCTTGGAATTTAGGATCTGCATATATTTTATCTAGCTGATAATTAGATTGAGCTGTAGTAGCTACATCATATATACCATGTGCAGCTTCTACATATTGATCAGCATAAGTAGTAGAGAAGTCCTTCCAGAATTTAGCTTGCTTCTCATACTCTTTAGCTTCACCCATCAATCTGTCATATTCAGTTTTACCTCTAAATTGAGTATTCTCTATAGCGAGAGCGTCTCGTTTGTTATAGAAGTTTTGTAACTGTCTGTTGTGCTCAATTTCTCTTGAAGCAGCACCTCTCATTTCTTGGAGATGACCTCTAGCCATTGCTGCTTCATCTTTTGCTTGTTCTTTTAAACCTCTAATCTGGCGTTCTTGTTGGTTTTGAAATGCCCGTAGGCCAAGATCACCAAAATTAGCTGTCTTAAAACGACCCCCTTGGGAGTGTCTTTTGTATGCCATAATTAACTAAACATTTCGTAGGCTTTAAGCCCTGAATTTAATATACTTGGTATTGATGATCCCCATGCAGCACTCTTAGCTGCACCAACATCAACTGTAGCTCCCTTAACTGGCGGTGGTCCAAAGTGGAATTCTTGTAGTGCTTCTGGGTCTTGATAGATAGTTCTTGGAGATGGTATCGGAACTGTAGGCATAGGAAGTTTACCCGGATCTGCCATTTTCTCAGCCCAAGCTGCTAGATTAGCAGAGTATCTATCATTCATTATTCCTTGTAAAGCTGCGGCATGATTCGCACCAGCACTAGATAACCCTTCATTCAACATAGCTATCTGATAGCCAAAGTTTGCAGCAATAGATTGGTGTGATTTAGCTACTGATCTACCTGCTTGACCTAACGCTCTTATCTGACCTTCTTCTTGTAAATGTTTTATTCTCTGCTGCTGTGCGTCGAAAGCAGCTTCTGTATGTATTTCATCTAACTTTCTATCTTCATCCTCTTTTGCTTGTGCAGCTGCTCTTTCATTATACCCCAATTTCATGGCATATAATTTATTAGATTTTTCAAATTGAGCTTCAAGTGATGCTTGCTCTCTATTCCTTATCATCAACTGACGAGCATAATTCTGAGCAGCCATGGCATCACGATAGTCTGCTGCATTATCCTCATTCTGTCTTTTAATTGCAGTCTCTTCAACTCTAAAAGCATGTTCAGCTCTAAGCTGATCACCCTTCATTTCATAAGCTTTTAGGTTATACTCATGCTGTCTTTCTATCGCTTCATTTTGTTTTTGAGCTTGCTTACCAGCAGCTTTAGCTTGCTTATTAGCACCCCAAAGACCGACACCAGCTGATACTACACCAGCAACGATATTCCATGCCATATTTTAAAACCTCTTATAGAATCTCGGTGAATAATTACCTTCCCACATCATCGAATTTAAAGACACAGGGAATGGTGAATCATTAAATATTCTTAATTGGAAGTTATTTGATTTTTGATGGATAGGTATTGAGAATACTGATTGCTCACTTAACGCTATATCATTAGCTAGATAAGTATCAGCTATCTGAGTTGGATTAAGATTATACCACTCATCTAAATATATTAATACTTTTACTCCTGTACCCGGAGCACTGTTCATAGTGATTTGATAATCACCAGTTACATTAAATGCTGTAGTAACAACTCCATCTAATTTAACTTTGATCTGATCTTTATCTACATAATCTAGATCTTCTTTAACCCAGTTAAATACAGTTTTAGAATTATCTCCAGTATATTCTTTCTTACCTTGTCTTACGCCTGTTGATTTTAATTTGAAACCCATTACACCAGACAACCCTACAGCAAACTTCATTCTAGCTACTGTTAAGTTAGCAGTGTAATCTGTTATCTTCTGTGCATCATCAGTTCTAACATATGTCTTAGGTAGTATAACATCGAAATCGTACTTCCATCCGACTATAACATCATCTTCTACACTTGTTAAATCCTTCCACAATACTTTGAAGTAAGGGTCTGTTAAAGCATTACCTGAATTATCATGGGTAACAACAGTAGGTGTAATAGTAAATCCAGACTCAGTAAACTGGCCGGTAGCTGTTGTACCTTTAATAACTATAACAGGAGTTAATCCTGTAATATTATTCCAAGGAATATAACACTTAGAGAATTTATTAGTAGCATCATAATCTACTTTATTATTAGCTGCTGCATTACTAGCTGGGGTATATAAATCCATACAAGGATTAATCCTGTTACCAGCATTATTAACTATAATAGCATCAGATGGACTCTGGCTTAAACTTGCTACACTTAATGTAAATTGACCACCTTGTTTTGTAACAGCGTACATATCATCTGAATCAACAGCTATACCTTGAACGGTACCCATTAATTCCCAGTTAAACCAAGCTTCTAGAGCATTTTTCTCTCCAGTACTGTATGTCCGATAGAAATATATTTTCTTATCTGACTGACTAGACATAGCTAGGAATTGATTCTGTGGACTTGCAATAAACGTATCTATTGTAGCTGGAATCCACTCATTTACTACTTTTCCTATGTCTAATACTTGAGGGTTCTCGTCTTGACCACGCGTGACCATTCCGAATATTCTAGTATAAGCTGGGGTTTTACTAATGAAATTGATATTCGTTCCCATATCAACTGGATCTACATTCGTATCCATCTCATAGTTAGAGATTGTTCTGATACTAGTACCTGATGGCGTCAGAATTCCGTTAGCACCCTTCATGAGAAATTGCTGACTCTTACTAAATAGGACTAAACCTTGTGTAGTAGGAATCACACCATGAAGTGCTGATGGTCGAATTGATGAGCAACTTAAGTCTACTGGATCTGAATCTGTAACTGTCTGTGCAGAAATGTGATAGAAGTTATAAAAATCTTGTGTTTGACTTAGAGATACGTTATCTTTTGATAAGAATCCAAGCCTGTTATTATGGAAGAACGCTTGTTGTATTTTCTGTTCTACAAAACTTGGGTGTGAATTAGTTTTATCATCTCCTACTTTTCTATTAATCCATATTATTTTTCTAAAGACAAATATATTAGGATCTGGATTAACTAATTCATGTGGCATAGTAGTATCTACTAATCCTATAGATACTGTAGGGTCTATAGTTTCAGACCAATAACCTCTACCTGATGTCTCATCTTCTGCTACAAACTTAGCCCAGTATGTATCAAGAGATGAAGCAGTATTTATGATTTTAACTGTACGATCATGTAAAGAGGTGTAAGGTAGATCAGATGCATTATCAACCTGATCTTGGATTGCTACTAATTTATCATTATTTACACCACCAGTAGCAGTGATTTTAAATTCAGTATTACCACTATTTCTAACTAAGTGTAAGGAATCATCATATCTTGTTACTGTTAAGTTTGTTACACCTAAACCTTCTATAGCACTTTTAAGTGAAGTTAGTAATGTATCGTAAGTAGCTGTAGCAGGTGAATTAATTTCTGTTATTGTCTTTACATTACTACCATCTATATCTGTAATTTTTACATTATACTTACCTACTGGATTACCACTTAATACTAAGTCAGCTCTAGCTTTTGTTTTAACATCTGGAGCAGTTAATGCTTCAATTGTATGCAGATTATTAGTTATGATAGATGTATCTTGTACTGTCAATATATCATAATTTAGCCGTGCTCCTGTTAGATAACTTTGAGCTGCACCAGTATATTTGTATTCCCACTTAGCAGTATTATCTGTTATGTCTGAACCAGTACCAGTTGGTCCTCCTGAACCAGCAGATGTACCAGCTGTAGTACACTGATATACTTTACCACTATCATTAAGGACTTGCTTACCGACTGTATAAGCAGTACTAGCAGCCCAAGGTATTGCATTATAGTGTACAGTACAGACTGCACCAGTTGCGGCATTCCATATATCTATATCACCATTACCACTACTAGGTTTAGGTTTGATACATCCTATATATTTCTCGTCATCATCTCTGTGTATATAGAACCATTTACAAGCATCGTAAGTAGTTCCAGTACCTAAAGTTTTTACCCATTTAAAACCCGGTCTTTTAGTAAGACCAAAGGTAGGATCAGGGTAAGCATTTAGAGCTTCTCTTACTTGATTTGGTAACTTCTTATCATCGGATTGTTTAGAGACTCCTCCTAAATAGTTACTCACTCGTTGAGTTACTGCTGCCATTATCTTCTAAGTGCTTGGTAAGGTTGATAGCCTTGGTAGTAATTTGTTTGATCTTGTGGATGACCAAAGAATGTATACTGGCCTTGCTGTGTTTCGTACTCTAGAGCTAGTGCTCTTAAGTAAGCTTCTTGTTGCTGAAGCATTTGATATTGATTACCATCTCCTACTATTCTTTGAGAAACTAAAGCAGCAGCTCTAGCTACTATAAAGTTCTGTATAGGTTGAGGTAAATCTACCCAATCATACTCATATATTACATCACACTCTATAGTATCTTCTGTCCATTTATCTGTATGATGGGCTTTATCATAAAGCTTACCATTTCTACGAACAGCATCATATTCTATATTAGCTGCATTTTCTGATAGCTTTAACTGGATTATATTATTTGGTATCTTTATATAGTCGTCATCATCTGGTTTAAATTCAACGTGGTTCTCCTTATTGAAAGTCCAGCCTTCAGCTTGAACCTCTCTGTTCACCTGTAGCAACGTATCGTATACAATCGCAACGTCTGGGTTGGTAGTGTCCAACGTGGTTACAGGAGCCTGACCACATGACGACAGGATTTGATTTATAGCGGGTAATTCTTTTGTAGCGTTAGTGGTAGGAAAAGGCATGATTATAATTAATAGATAAAAAGGGGGCCGAAGCCCCCAATAAACTGTATATATAAATATATATTAGTTGGAGTTTGCTGGATATGTATTACCGAATACAGCGTTGTTAGTTGAACCAGGAGCAGCACCTGCTAGTAATTCAACACAAGCAGCTGGGTTGAGGAAATCCGCACCCATAGCTAAGCGACCGAGAATAACGTCACCTTGGTAAACCACACTAACATCTCCACTAGTAACTTGTACTTGTGGTCCGATAGCTTCTACTACACCTGCAGCTTCTTTCTGGAAGATAAGTCCGCAAGAGTTAGCAAAGTCAGTAGCATTACCGTAGTTGTTATTGATACCAGTAACAGAAGCTCTACCATCTTCAGCGGATGCTCCAATGAAGGAACCTACGTTTCCTGGTGATGTAACACCTGGGTTTGTAGCTGATGCAGAACCATATAGAGTACCATACTTACCGAAGAATGGGATGTTCATTGACTTGTAGATCTTGATACCTGCAATCTCAATGATTCCGTTTCCTTTCTGTAAGCTGTCACCCTGCTCATCACGGTTAACTAGACCGTTAGAACCTACAGCTTGAATTAGTTCATAGTACTGGCGAGGGTTTAGAACACCGACTCTACCTTCTGTACTAATTCCTTTCTCATCTAGTGCAGCAGCTGCATCATAGAAGCCGTTGATTAGACAAGTTGAATCATAAGCTGCAGTAGCGTTAGTAACACCAGACCTAGTTAGTTGGATCTGTGTTCCACCGGGTTCTACAAAGTTAGTCTTAGCGACAGGTGATGCTTGTCTAGCTCCCTTTGCAATTGCACGGAAGATAAGTCTGTCATACTTCTCAGCAAGAGCGTATCCAATCTTCTTGGAAATCTCTCCTCTCAATTCATAATGAGCAAGTGTCTCATCTAGCTCGTATACGAATGCTGAACTGATTAGAAGATCATCAATAGTGATAGTCTTCTCAGCTACTGGAGGTGCTCCATCTGAGTTACCTAAGATAGGCTTACCTGGAGTATGGTACTCAGCGGTTGTCCTACCTGTGTAAATGAACTGTAAACTCTTACCGTTTTTAAGAGTTCTCTTCATTACAAGATCCCTAGCAATTGCATTGTTTTGGAATCCTTTGAACATCTCTCCTGAAAACAGTTTGAGATATAATTGTCTGGCATCATTAGCCGAGTTCAGTTGACCCGGACGGGTTAACGAAGCAGCTGTACCAGAGGCGTTTTGATGTGCCATTGATTTATGTTATTTTAAAAATAGATATTGCTTTCTTCAGCTGAAATTTTTGTGATCATTTTTTGTGGTCTTTCCCACCGTCTAGACGGCTAATGGGTATCTCCGTAGAGGCCAGAAGCCAATTAGAATGAGGTCCGACATTGAGGTGTCTCATTCCTGTGGTAGTTCAAGTGCATTGTTTCTACCATAATAAAAAAGGATAGCAGCCCGAAGACTACTATCCATAATTCGTTAAATTTATTCACCTAACAATGCTTCCTCTAATGATTTAGGAAAGTCATCGTCTTCTTTTTCTTTATGCTCATCAGGTTTGTTGTGATGAGTTTGTGGAGAGAAGGTCGTAATAGACGCCATATCTCCATCGGCTTGGTGTGACATTATCGAGTGATAGTTTTGGTGTACTTGTTGCCACGATACACGTAGGTTACTTTGATTGACATAGTAAACTCCTGTACCTAGCCCCCGTTCCATGGCTAGCTGTCATGCGTCCAATAAAGGATGAACGGACGT
>VTLG01013203.1_pt1 | contig 21329 bp, 50 predicted proteins | sample 4694571 | NCBI WGS metagenome assembly VTLG01 (sample SAMN12604809, study PRJNA352737) | marine metagenome | biome: ENVO:00000447; feature: ENVO:00000209|ENVO:00000569|ENVO:01000036; material: ENVO:00002151; isolation source: viral sequences binned using virsorter ... | reverse complement strand
AGTGAAAGCAATGCGGCAGACATAACTACATCTTACATTGACACAATCAGTACATAAGGAGGAATAACATGGCTGAAACAAAAGATCAAAACGGAACTTTATACATTGGTCAGGACTCCGCCAAAGATGGGTTCTTTACTCATCAGGCAACCATAGACGGGGATCATTACATTGAATCGGCTGTCTTGGCGGGACCAGTTTCCTATACGGGAACAGTAACAATAACAGGTAATGTGGTGATAGTGTGAGTACATTAAATGTAGATAAAGTAGACCCTAGTACGGGCACGGCTTTAGAGATAGGTTCTTCTGGAGATACAATAACTATTCCTTCAGGAGCAACGATCACTAACAGTGGAACCGCAACAGGATTTGGTGCAACTCTTTCAGGATCAACTGATAATAATGTAGTCACAGTAACAGGTGCTAATGCTATGCAGGGAGAAGCTCGATTACTTTTTGACGGACAAAATTTATCTATTACAGATGGTGGTACTGGAGCAGAAGGAAAATTAAATTTCGGAGATGCTGCTGATGCTGATGTAGGAAGAATTAATTATAACCACGCAACTAACTACATGACTATATTTACTAATGGTAGTGAACAATTAAGAATAACAAGTGCTGGTGAAGTTGGTATTGGAGATTCAGACCCTAAAGGAACTCTCCATGTTAAATCTGCTACTTCTGGTAATAACCCAAGTAGTGATGCAGACGAAGGTATTTTTGAAGGAAGTGGTCATTCTGGGATTTCAATTTTATCTGGTAATTCCTCACAGGGAAGAATTTACTTTGGAGATGATGGAAGTAATACTATTGGCAGACTACTTTATGACCATAGTGATAATTCAATGCAATTTGTTACTGGTGGTAATGAAAGAATGCGTATTACTAATGGCTCTCAAACATTAGTTGGCAAAACTAGCGAAGGTATTTCTAATGTTGGAACAGAAATAGGGGGTGCTGGTGTTATTATGCTTACAGCTACTGCTGTTCCAACTCTTAAATTAAATAGAAAAAGTGGTCATGGAGAAATACAACAATTTTATTATGGCGATACTAAGGTAGGTGAGATTTCTGTTGATGGCTCATCAACCTCTTATAATACTTCTTCTGATTACAGATTAAAGGAAAATGAAACTTTCATCACAGATGGCATTACAAGAATTAAACAACTCAAACCCTATAGATTTAATTTCAAAACAGATGCAGATAAAACTGTAGATGGTTTCTTCGCACATGAAGTATCTTCAATAGTACCAGAAGCGATTAGTGGAGAGAAAGATGCTATGCATCCAGAGGTTTTATATTCTGATGCAGTTTTATATACTGCTGAAGATGAATTGCCTGAAGGTAATAGTATCGGTGATGTAAAAACTCCAGCAGATGAATTGCCTGAAGGAAAGAATTTTGGTGATGTTAAAGAAGAAGCTAAAATAAATGCACAAGGAATTGACCAAGCTAAACTCGTTCCTCTTTTAACTTCAGCACTGCAAGAAGCAATTACAAAAATAGAAACTTTAGAAGCTAAAGTAACAGCATTGGAGAACGCATAATGGCAGAATTAAGAGTAAAATCAACAGGCACTTTAAAACTATTTGAAAGTGATAACACAAGTAGTGTTACCATCGCTTCTCCTTCAAGTTTAGGTGCTAACAGGACAATCACACTCCCTGACGGAGATGTAACTTTGGTTGCAGGAACTATGTCAACAGGAGGAGTTACCCTTTCAGGATCTACAAATAACACAGTTACTACTGTTACAGGTGCGGATGCGATACAAGGCGAAACTAATTTTATTTATAACGGAACGATTGTAGGTGCAGGAGCAGATGGGGCTAATGCTGATTTAGGAGTAGGAGTTAATATCAAAACTGCTGATTCAGGAGCTAGTGCAAACGCAGACGGCGATGAATTAGTTATAGAAGGTAGTGGTAATTCTGGAATATCAATTTTAACATCAGCTAGTAGTTCTGGTAACATTATTTTTGGTGATGACACAACTAATGACCAAGGCAAATTACAATATCATCACAATGGTAACTATATGATGTTTGAAACTGATGGTGCAGAAAAATTAAGAATTTTATCTACTGGTGGAATTACTTTTAATGGAGCTACAGCTGCAGCTGATGCTTTAGATGATTACGAAGAAGGAACTTTCACACCTACTATGGTTCCCACTACTGCTGGTACTACAACTTATACAACACAAAAAGGTTATTATGTAAAAGTAGGAAAATTTGTTCAAATAACTGGAGCATTAGGATGGTCAGCTCAAACAGGAAGTGGACAACCAAGAGTAGGGGGATTACCTTTTGCTATATCATCAGAAGATTCAAATTATGGAACCAATGGACTAGGAATGACAGATTTAACTTTAACTTCAACTGATTATCAGGCAGCTTTAGTGCCACAACCAAGTGGCTCTTATGCTAATATACATGAGTGTAAAAGTGGATCAAGAGGATCAGCTCCTCATGATTCTTCTGCATTTATTACTATTGGTATGACATACGGGACATTATCATAATGAATATAAAGGGAGGTAAAAAATGGCACTAACAAAAGAAATTGTTATTGGACAAATAGAAGTTGTTGGAGAATATAAGGCTATACAGGTACGAACAGATACAGTTATCAAGGAAGATGGTACTGAATTATCTCGTAAGTATCATAGGCATGTAATTCATCCTGACATTTCTGCTGAAGATTTAGCGAAAGAACATTCTGACGTTCAAGCAGTTGCTAATAGTGGAATTTGGTCACAAGCAGTTAAGGATGCTTGGGATGTAGAAAAAGCACAAGGATAAACAATGGCATCAATATTAAAAGTCGATAAACTCGATCCCCAAAGCGGAACGGCTCTGGAGATTGGCACATCAGGAGATACGATAACAGTACCAAGTGGAGCAACGCTGGACATTAGTGCTTCTACACTAACACCTCCTGCGACACTTCCTGCAAGTAGTGGAGTTAATTTAACTGCACTCAACGCTTCTAATCTTGGTAGTGGAACTGTGCCAACAGCAAGACTTGGAAGTGGAACGGCTTCTTCAAGCACAGTACTGTATGGAGATCAAACTTACAAGGCAGAGCCAGGATTTACGGCTGCTAGCATTACTGGACAAACAGATTACGGAAATATTCCACCAGCAACGGGCGACAGTATGGTTTTTTATGATACTTCAGCAACTGCATTAAGAGAAATTACTATTGCCAATTTAGGAAACACACCAGCTTTTTCGAGATTTGATAATGCTGCACAATCGATTGATAGTTCAACTTGGACAAAATTAGAATTAGATAGTGGGCATTTTGATACACATTCAGCATTTGATGCTACAAATGAGAGATTTGTAGTTCCAGCAAACTGCGGAGGCACATACTGGTTTAGTTATTCTGTTTCAATAGACAATATTTATTCTGAAAAATATATTTTAGGTAATTTGTATTTGAATGGCTCTAGCTGGAATAATAGTTTTTCCATGATAAGAGGAGATAATTCTTTTTCAGCTCAATCTCCAGCTTTTGCAAGAGGCTCTGTAATAGGAGAATTATCTGCTACTGATTATATTGAGCTGTGGATATGGCACAATCACGGAAGCGCTTACAACACTAATGCGTATGCAACAACACTTCAGGGATTTAGAATTACAGGAATGTAGGAATAGGAAAATAATATATGGCACATTTAAGCAATAAAATTGAAGCATATCTTGGAAGAAAAATAAATTTTTTAAAAGATGTTGTTCTTCAAAATGATGGAAGTGGAGCAATAATTAAAGAATGGAATGTTGCAGAAGCACAGCCAACGGAAGAACAATTAAATGCAGTTGATAGTCAAGCTAATGATGCAGCAGCATTGGAGCTTGTTCATCAAAATAGAAAAAAAGAATATCCAAGCATAGAAGAACTGGTTGTAGCTTTGTATGACAGCGAAGACAGAGCTGCGATTGAAGCTAAACGAGCAGAAGTGAAAGCGAAGTATCCTAAATGAGTGATCTGTGCGAATGCAATATACTTAAAAGTTTATGCACACACCCTAATTGTGGTGAGAATGATTATCAAATTAAAGGTTTCAAAGATGCTGAATGTCCAGCTTGTAACCAGACACCCTGTAATTGTGAGGGGGAATGTCCTGAATGCAGTGCATAGATGTTCGACTGGTTTGATAAGACTATCATAGCAATCGCTATTCTTTCAATTTTAATTTTTTTAATGGTGGTAGTATGGTAGATAAATCCTTTCCTCAAACAGCAAATGTAATAAGCGAAAGATCAGCAGTTGGATTAAGTGTTAAGAATTTAATTGCCATAATTTCGGCAGTTGGGATTGGAGTCTGGTCATATTTTGGCTTGACTCAAAGAATTACCGAGCTGGAAACAGCAAAACAATTAATGGAAGCTGACTTGAAAAAGGCAGTTGAATTTTCCATCAAATGGCCGAGAGGAGAACTTGGATCACTCCCTGCTGACTCTGAACAATTTATGCTCATAGAATATATGAGCAAACAAGTTGAGAAGATACAAAAAGAACTTGATGAAAGCAGACATAACGCAGTCAACATTCAACGATTGCAAACTGATATGGAAAAGGCGATTGAAAATATAGAAAAGCTCAAAGATAAGGTAAGACAAAATGGAAGTAATTAGCATTATAGTTATGTTTATCTTTGGAAATATGAATGACCAACAAGATAGATTGACACAATATGTTCCAATGTCCTCTGTGTCAGAATGTCTAAAGGAAAAAAGATTACTCGCCAGGAAGGAAGAATTTAAGAAAGATGCCTTTTGTGGAGAGGCATTGGTAGAAATGAAAGATGGTGTTGTCATTACACTTCACTCTGAATTGCCTGAAGGAGCAATATTAGTTGATAAGGAAGTATCTAAACAAGCATTAAAAGATTGGACTTTAAGAGCAAAAGAAAAATGGGAAAACAAATAATGTTTAGTATGGCGATAGTATCAGCTTTGTCCTTGTATAGCTGTGGAATTTATAATGGAATGTCAATGAAGCCACACAAGACAACAGTTTCAACGACAACAAGTATGACCGATATTGATAAAGGCGATAGTGATAAAGACCAGGAAAAACAATCACTAGGATTACAAATCAAACAGGAATTTATTTGGAAAGACAATTAATGGAAATAATTATTACAATGTACGCAGTTAGTATTGTTGGTGGCTTAATTATTATGGCAATACAACAATGAACAGCAAGAATATTAACTATGCTTTAATCTTTGCTATTATTTTGCAATTTGTAGGATTGATCTGGTATGTATCAAATTTAGCACACAAACTTGACACACTTTATACAGAATTTGAGCAAGAAAATAAAAAAGATGTCATAGCTAATCAAGTCAAGATGAAGTTGGACTTGGAAAACCTTATCGCTGATGTAAGTGAATTAACAAGAGATTTGAAGAAGATGCAATCAAAAGACAAGGAGATAGTGAAGCAAAACAAAAAGATAGAAAAACAACATGAAAAATTATTCTCTCTAATTGAAGGAACTACAACCTCTGGTTATTCTTATGGAGATTAAATATTATGAAAACAGTTTTTTTATTACTGATGTTGATGTCATCTCCCAACCAAGCCACGATCAAGTATAATGGCATATTGTATTATACGGAAGTTGAATGCGAGATAGCGAGAGTTGGATATATGGATGCTTACGATAATAAAACACAAGAATATAAAGATTTAATTATAACAGAGGCACATTGTATTTCTTTTGATGCATTTCCTCTAATCAAAACTAAAGGAATAGGAGTTTGATTATGGCTGATGAAAAAATAACCGAGAATGAGAAAGACATTATTCGCATTAGTGGAGAATTAAAACTCATCAATCAGAAACTCGACAACCATGTTCATCATATTAGTGCAAAAATTGATACCATATTCAAGATTGTTTGGACTTGCAGCTTCATGATACTAGGATTGCTTTTAAAGGCAGTTTACGGAATAATGGCAGGATAGAGCCAAAAAAAAACCCTCATATTTAAGCGTAGAAGAAGAAAACAGACCTCACTTGACCATTAGTACCCCCCTAAAAAGGACCTTACATGAAGATTTTAATAATTTCTGATCTTCACTATCCTTATGCGCATAAAGATAGTTTAGAGTTTTTAAAGGCAGTTAAGTCCTGGTTGAAACCAGATAGGGTTGTCAATATAGGAGATGAAGTAGATTACCATGCTATTTCTTTCCACGACAAGGACCCCGATCTTGATAATGCTACACAAGAATTACTTCGAGCAAGAGATGATATAAAAAAATTGGAAAAGGTATTTCCTAAAATGGACTTGCTACATTCCAATCATGGTTCCCTGGTGTTTCGTAAACGTAAATTTTACGGATTGCCAGATTACATTATAAAAGATTATGCGGACATTCTTGATGTCAATAAGAAGAATTGGAAATGGCATGATAAACTTATCCTAAAAGACAAGTTTGGCAGCTATTACTTTGTTCACAACATGAACAAGGACCCAATGAAATCTTCGATGTCCATTGGCATGAATTTAATTCAAGGCCACTTCCATACGGATTTTTGTACAAAGTTCTGGTCTTCCCCAGAGGCGTTACGATTTGGGATGACAGTTGGGTGTTTAATTGATAAAGATTCACTTGCATTTGCTTATTCAAGAGTAAATATCCGAAGACCTATCCTTGGCTGTGCAGTTATAGAAGACGGCATACCGCAGCTAATCCCTATGGTACTTGAAAAGGGAAATAGATGGTCAGGAAAAATATAAAGACAAAAGACCCATTAGTTCAAAAGGTCATTGAACGCATTGCGAAGCGTTCTGATGCAGGAATAAAAAAATTTAACTGTACTATGGGGGACTCAAAGAAACCTACGATTGCCTGGATTAATGATGCACAAGAAGAGCTTGGCGATGCCATTATCTATCTTGAAAAATTAAAGACAGTTTTAGAAGAAGAAAGAGATTATGATTTTGACAAGTGGGAGGGGACAGATTGATAGACGTTAAACAAAGAATTAAGGACCATGAAGGTTATAGAAATAAAGTCTACCTTGATCATCTAGGAAATCGAACAATTTTTTATGGCCACCTATGTGATGCGTCTGACCCTTATAAAGAAGACATAGAATATAGTAAGGAAGAAGGGGAGAAAGTATTTCAACAGGATTTTAACGATGCTTGTGATTTAGCAAAAACTTTTATCTATGACCCAGACAAACATCATCAAGATATTTATGGAGTTTGTGTGGAGATGGCCTTTCAGCTCGGTTCAAGATTATTCAAGTTTAAAAACTTCAGAGCAGCTTTAGAAAAGAAAGACTATGAAACAAGCTGCCAGGAAATGAAAAATAGTTTGTGGGCTGAACAGACACCTGGAAGGTGTGATGCGCTCATAAAAATTATAGGAAAACATAAATGAAAATTATTATAACAGTTTTATTTACGTCCCTGGTTGTGATCGAATTTTGCAACCTGGTTATTTACGCTCAACAAGTAGGATACGATTTATGTTACAACTTTTAGGCGCAGTAGCGCCCTTGGCAAAAACTTTATTGGGTACAATAGACAAGGCCGTCCCCGATAAAGATTTGGCACAAAAAATAAAAGCAGAATTTAATAATGAATTGCTTAATGCTGATATGTCAAAGTTCAAGGCAGCAGCGAGTATAGTGGAATCAGAAGCCAAATCACAGCATTGGATCACGGCAACGTGGCGCCCAATGTTAATGTATTGCCTGATTATTATTGTATTCAATAATTATATCTTGATGCCTTATGTCAAATATTTTTTTGGCATTGAGATTACTTTGGACATACCGCAAGATTTATGGACTCTTCTTCAAATTGGATTGGGAGGGTATGTTCTTGGACGCAGCGGAGAGTCCATCGCTAAAAACTTTAAAAAGAAATAGGAGGTAACATGAAACTTATTTCTGACCTATGGGGTTGGGTTAAAGAATGGAATGACTGGGGCGCTAAGGATTGGATTAAAGCAATCATAGTATCAGCAGTAATTTTATTCATCATTTGGAAAATGACATCTGGCTCTTAACATGAATACCAAGGAAGGAGATGCGTTTAGTGAAATATCTAAACGTACTCCTGACTTGTTGGTAAATAAAGTAGAAAAGAAAAAACATTCCGTCATTTCGTTGTGGGATAAAACTAACGAACTAGCAAAAAAAGAAAACAAGACTACTGTCATAACTTTATGTCAAAAAAACCGACCTGGATTTTGGATTGTTTGCCATGAAGATGATTTAGATGATGTAATGAAAGCGAGGAAATAATGCCACAAGGAATGGGTACATACGGAAGTAAAATAGGAAGACCGCCTAAAAAGAAAAAAGATAAGAAAAAATCTAATCCAGTTGCAAAAAAATTAAGGACACCAACATACAAACCAAGAGTAGTTAAAAATAAAAAAACATACAATAGAAAGAAAACAAATGCCTTTTCAATCTAAAAAACAAGAAAAATTTATGTGGGCCAATAAACCTAAATTAGCTAGACAATGGGCGAATAAGTCTGGTTCACGCAAACCGAAGAGAAGAGTTAGAAAACCAAAAAAGATAACGTGAAAAAAATCAAACTTCCTTCAAAGGTTACAGTTGGGGCTTTTGAAGTGGAATTGATATGTATTCCTCACGATATTAGTTACGAGGTTTCAGAGTCCCAGGGAGCTTTTGTAGGCAAACCCCCTTACAAAATCTACCTTGACGAGAATATAATTAATCATGGAGGAAAAGATGCTGTAAACGTGGTCGTACATGAAATGTTGCATGTGGGGTATTACCAATACTCGTTGAAAGACAAGGATGAAGAAGCCGTAGTTAATGCCTACGGAAATTTTATTACTGAATTGCTGTCCCGTTCCGAATTAAAAGATTGGATAAAGGACAATATATGAATGAATGGCATCCGCTTCGATTTGATAAAGATTATATTTCTAATCAACTCACAGAAACTCGAAAGGCATACGGAGAGTCTAAAGCCGCTTATGACAGTTTAGAACGTCAAAAGAAAAGACTAGAAGCAAAATTGTATCTTCAATACAGGCAAGAAGAAAAATGTACTGTGGAAGATGCGAAAATGAAAGCTCGTAATGATAAAGAGTACGAGCAAATGGATAAGTTATTAGATGATGCAGAATTATCTACTGAACGAAATTATGCTGACTATGAAGGATTGCGATTAAAGTGTCAGTTATTGATACAGGAGAATAGTACGCAGAAACAAGAAATGAAGCTAAATTAGTGGTGTACTTTTTGATGTACTTTTATTTTATAGTTTTTTATAATAAATAATAAATATGAAAATTGTTACAACCCGTTACATACAGGAAAACCCCAGAAACTAAACACTTCTGGGGTCTTTTTTTATTTGTAAAACAATGCACACCATCTTTGGGACCAGGGGGTCGAAGGTTCAAATCCTTTCTCCCCGACCATGTATTCTGTCATTTTTTTTATTTACTTTTTTAACAGAATGACTTTGATGTACTATTTGATGTACTCTCTTCCCAATTTTTTTTAGACTTTCTGTTCTAACAATCAAATCGGTTTGGTCATATATTCTGCTTGTTTCAATATCAGAGTGTCCATAGGTTTTCATGACATGTTCTGCATTGCCAATTAAATGTGCAGTAGTATGTCTTGTATCATGCTCTCTATATGTTTTACTTGTTCCACCCTCTCTTTGTGCCGTTTTAAAGGACCTACGAATACTTTTAAAAGGTTTCCCCTTGTACAAAAACACCGAACCAGGTTTAGTTAAGTTTAAGCATTTTAATCTTGCCTGGTAGTCTTCCTCACTTTCACTAAAATATAATTTTTTTCCCTTTAATAGATTTTCCATTTCTGGGGTAATGGGTAAAATATATTCTTGATTACCTTTTTGTTTAAAGACAATTTGCATTTTATCCCAATCAATCATTTCTGTTGTTAATTGCATGGAATTAAATTTTCTTAAACCAGAAACAAGTCTCCAATAAATAACATTTTTTGCATGGGGCTTGGCAGCTGCATACATGATAAGAATATCTTTATCCGACATTGATCTGTCTATTGGTTTTTCTTTCCTTGACATAAATTGAGTCCAATTCGGCTCTTCGCATAAAAAATATTTTTTTCTAATTTTTACACGTTTATATGCCTGGCGTAAAAAACCAATTTCTAAATTAATCGTTCTGGGCTTAACTCCATCATCTTGTCTTTTATTCTTATATGTTTCAATTACATCATCTAATATAATTTCATTCATATAGGTATTTTCGCCAATGAAAGTTACCCAATAATCAACCAAGCGCAAAAAATCTTTTTTTGTATTTTCTGGGTGTTGATTGTGTTTCCAATTATTATGTACTGATTGTTGGTACAACCCAAACATCTCAATACATGTAATTTTTAATTTACTGTTACCAGGAATATTAATATTTTTTCTTAATTCTTCCGCCCATTTCCTACGGATTTTTTTAGCTTCCGACCTTTTAATTGTTCCTGTAGATTTTGAGTGTATTTTTCCTTTAATCCTGGTGAGCATGTACCAATAGGGCGACCCTTGACGTTGATAGATTCCGTCCATTTTACTCCTTCTTTCAGTTCTTCAATATGTTGAGGATTAAACCGATAATCCCTTCCATGTTTCGTATATTCTATTATGCCGCTTTTCATTCTTTTAATCAATGTTGGTCTTGAAATATTTAACTGCCAACAAACTTCCGTAACTTTTAATAAAGGTTTACTCATATAAGTTTTTCCTGTCTTGGGTCTTCTGTTAAAGGTTTAAAGGTAATATCAACTAATCTATAAGACCCCTTATATTGAGATTGAAATTCCCTAGTGCCAGGTTTTAATGTTTCTAATTCCTCTGGTTTTAATTCCATTGTTTTATCATTATGAATAACTTTTAAACCACCTTGTCTAATGGCTTGTTCTATTTCATAATCTCTTACAGAAAGATATTTACCTTGCCATAATTTTTTTACAATTTTATTTTTCATCTAAATTCTTTCCAATAACAAAAACCATAAAAGCTATAAACATTAATACTAATAAAATTAATCCATTAATCAGTAGGAGTATCATCAACTTTTTCCTCTGGCATAAACTGTTGTAGTTCTGGTTTATCTTTATTAAACCATTCAGTAACAGGCACAAAATCTGTATCACTTTGATGGAATAAATTTAATAATTTATCATACGTAGTTTTACTAAATACTTCTTCTGATATATTTTCTAAAGTTTCTTCGCTGTAAGTTCGGCAAACAATAACGTCTTCTTTTACTTTACTAGATATTACGTTGCCATAATATGTTTTAGCGATTGACTCAGCTAAAGTTTGTCTAATTCTTTGTGTGTAAATTCTCATATTCTTTCCAATAATATTTTGCCATGTCGTGAGGATTTTTCTTTTTGAGGGACCAATATCTTTTCTCCCCTTTCTGATGTAGGTCGTACAAATGACAACTTTCGCATAGTGGGATCAAATTTCCATGATCTTTTACTTTCTGTCCCTTTCCTCTCTTGTCTTTGTACTTCTCCTGTATAGTTATATGGTGTGCGTGTATTTGGAACCATGGAGGTTCCTTTTGACAGATACAACACTTTTGGCTGCGAATGTACTTGCGATATTTCTCTATCTTTCGAGATTGCTTCATTTATATCTGCTCTCATTGTGGGCCACACATATTGCATTTCCAAACAAATATCATACAAATGATGAAATAATTCTTCATCGTCCATTGCGCATTTGATTGATTACAGCACTAATTGCTATTGCTCTCTTATTTTCTTGGTCTAAATTTTTAAGAGTCTCATTACTTTCAATAGCAGAATATGCCTCTGTTATTTCTTTTAAATAATCATCATACTTGTTTTTAGAACTTACAATTTTTTGTTGAACTGGTTCTACATTAGCTCCATGAGGAAAACTTGTATCTGGTTCATCACTAACTTTTTTTATATCCCCAATTCTGTCATACGATTGACCTTTAAAATTTAAAACTTCAATTTCAAAATCAACCATATCACCAACATGAAATTGAGTGAGGTCATGTCTTACTTGACCATAATCATTCATGGATTTATAACCCCAACCTTGAGGTTTTTGGTCCCATTTAATAGTCAATGATGGTTTACCACCATGTTCTTCTGTTTTAATTACTTCGCCAATAGCCATTATTTTTTACCTTTCTGTTCAAACAATTCACTAATCTTTTTATTAAAATTCCATGCTTTTCTGAAATTCTTAAATTGCTTAAAACCTAAATTTAAATCTTTTTCTTCAAAAGTTTTAATGTCAATTTCTTCATTATTCTTCGGTAGTCTTACAATGGCAGAGTGTAATACTCTTTCATGTAAAGTTTCTTCTATGAGATTTTTATAAGCTCCCATTTGAATTACTGTATCAGGATAAATTCTTTTTCCTGTTTTAAAATCTATGAGCCAGAACATGTTATTTGATTTTTGCCTCACATACAGATCAGGGCAGCCACCATATTTGTATCGTTCTGAAACCATTTGCTTTTCGGTCCATACCACTTCAAATTCTTGTGTGTCCCACCAATCTTTAAACTTGTTGAATGTTCGTAAAACAATTTTATCTTTTGGAACTTCATACATTCTGTCAAGAATGTAACACTCGGCTAAATCGTGAACATTTGTTCCTCGTTCTGCTGCTTTGTCTCTGGTGTTTCTGTAATCAAGTCCTGCCTTACCTTGTTGCCAAGCCCAATGAACCAACCCACCACTATCTTTAAAAGCTCCCATAATGGTCGTAGTACCAGGAACAAGAGTACCATCTTTTAATTTATAAATTCCTGTTGGCATTAATCTTCGCCTTTAAATTTTTTAATCAATTTATTAATTTTCTTATCGGGGTTTTTTTTATTATCTTCTTCTAGTTTTTGTAATCGTTCACGTATTGCAGCCAACTCGTTTTTTAATTCCTTGTACATTTGTTTAGTCAGCTCATCTTTCTTTTCACCTATGTTAATTAGTTGTACCATTTGACCTCTCTTTTAAATCTTTCATTCTTACTTCTTCAGCTTCCCAACGCAGTATTGTTTCATCATCAACATAATTTTTTATTTGTTCGCTGATGTACCATTCATTGTATGCATGTTCTTCATCACTCAAAGTTGTGTGATTTTTCTTTGTCCGAAATAGCCAGGCGCATATATTTTTCAGAGCCATAATGAGATAAGTCTTCATCCTTGTGTATGTTCCAATCTATTATTCTTTTTCTATGTTTAAAATATCTTCGGAGGCGGGAAAAAAATATTGCTGTAAAAAAACCGCCCCCAAAGATTAATAATGTCTCAATCATTCAAACTCCCTAGGAGAAAAAATGCGGGGGCCGAAGCCCCCTTGTGTTTTAGGAGTCCGTGTTGAAGACAACATGAACTTCATTTGCACTATCAATAAGGGAGAATTATTACAAATTTTGTTCATATATAGACTTTTAAGGTCTGTTTTGATTAATTTCAACAAAAAAATTAACAAAAAATGATAATTTTTTATAAAATATTATAAAATAAAGGCATTTCTTTATTTTTTTAAAGGTATATGCTTTGAAAATGTTAAAAGAATTAAAGGAAAACATCAAAAAATCTGGTTTTTTACAAAAGGATTTGGCTTTTCAACTTAATGTAAGTGTCATTTATCTCAATAGGGTCCTTAATTGCCAGGTTCCAATGACAAAAAAATTAGCTCATTCTTTGGCCAATATTAAGGAATTACACCTTTTAGAACATGAATTAATGTACCCACACTTAAAAATTAAGAAAATACCTTATCCTTTTTATTAAAAGTTAATTTTTATTAATAAATTAACATTAAATGTTATTTTGTTTGACTAAAAACAAAAATTTCACTATTTTTATTACATAGGGAATTAGCTCTATAACCTTATGGTATGGTCAAGATACGATAGGGTACTTCTTCGGAATGGGGGCAGTTTTTTACTTGTAATTTATTTGCCCCCTTTAAAAAAAATATGAATCTTATTCCTTTAACACCTGTTCAACTTCACATGTATAAACAGATTCATTCTGCATATAAAAAAGACAAAGTTGTTCCTACTGTCAGAGAGTTAATGAAAAAATTAAACTATCAATCAACGGGTTCAGTTCATAACATGTTGAGGGTGTTGCAGCACAAGGGGTATGTTAAGATAATTGACTACAAGGCAAGAGCTTACATTCCTTTGGTGGATCTATGACAGAAAAAATATTCTCCATGCCTGTCAGAGTTAATGACTTTATGGCAAGTACAGTTAATCTTTCAAATGAAAAATTGGGTATGTATTTTCGGTTGCTTTGTTTTGCTTGGGAAGACAAATCTCAATTAACTACAAACCTTGATGAAATTTATGAAATTTGCAAGGCCTATGACAAGGAAACGAAGAAGAAAGTTGATGATCTCATAATTAAATATTTTGAATTTAATGAAATATCAAAATGTTTTGAACAAAAGGGACAAAAAAAAGAGTGGTCAAGAGTCAACAAAGTTTCAACTGTGAATAGTGAAAATGGAAAACTTGGAGGAAGACCAAAAGCTAATGGAAACCGAATTGAAACCGAAACAAAAGCACTTATACCTATACTTAAACCTAAACTTAATAAGAATATATATATAGACGAATTTAATACTTTCTGGGGAGAGTGTGTCTACAAGGTCAGTAAGGGACAAGCAGAAAAGAATTGGGTTAAACTACCAGAGGAGATTAAAAAAAATCCTAAAGAGTTGGTCAGGAAATACAATTCCTATGTCTCTGATTGTAAAATAAAGGGAAGTTTTATAAAACACCCTTCCACCTGGTTCTCGGCAGAAAGTTACTTGGACGAGGGTTTAAAAGAAAATATACCTTTACAACATGAAATTTCAGATCAAATGATAAAAACTAAAGTGGAAATGTGGGAAAAGGGAATGATGAAACACTTGGCCAGACATGAAGAAATACAAAAAGCATTAAAAGATAAACTCATCACACCAGAATTTGCAAAGGAATTGGGTTGAAAAAGAAAAATCCTAATGTTGATTACGGAGCTCAAAAATTAGTTGAAAGAAAAGAGGGGTTAATTCGTTTGGTTGACCAATGTCTAATGAAACTCGAACCTATGGGGAATGGTCCAAGGATTTTACAGAAACTTTACAAGTCTGAACTTGAAAAATTGTATAAAAAAGAACAATTATGCCCCTGGAACAAGGATACAAACCTCGATATGTATATGGCAGGGGAAAAATTGGCCGTTTTTCACACCATAGGACACGGAAACCCAAAAGTTACGAGTACGATCAATGACATTGTTAATTCACTTGGACACTATGATAACAGAATGTTGTACCTAGATTTCAAGGATTTATACCTCAAAGCCCTTGAATCGTGTGGAAATATGAAAAAAGAGATTAGAAGAGTCGTACTAGAGGATGAAAAGGTTCAAAATTTGTCCACTTTGCAAGATGGTTTGGACAGATTGAGGGAATTTTGGAATCCTAGGGCAAAAAATGACCCTAAAGATGCCATGGACATGAAAAAAAAGGCATAATTCTGTTCTAGCTTTGTTCTCATTGCGATAGATTTGAAATAAGTTATTATTATTGCAACCGACAGAAGTGTTTTCACACAATGGCGGTTATGTACGATCTCAAAGAATTAGTAAATCAAACTCCCCTCAATAGACTTGTTTATTTATATAGGGCAATATTGCACAGAGCTTTGTGTGATGCACTTGGAATAATAGGATTAAAGGAAAAAGTTAGAAAAAATTTTATAAAAAAATCACAAGAATATATTGGGAGTAGGGATTTTTATGAAATTTGTTTTTTGGCAAGGACCAATCCAAATGAAATTATTAACTTATATGAAAAACTTAAAAAAGAAAAAATTGAAACAAGAAAATCCATTGCAAAGAGATTATCTTCTAACAGATGAATTGGTTCTCCAGGCAAAGGAGATTATTCATCCTGGGGGATTATCATTGCAAATGACAATCTCTGGTTTTGAAAATAGGGAAGATGTTGAAATGTTTGCCAATATGTATTTGGGAAAGGAACACTCGTTTCCACAACTAACGGACACAATCCATTAAATGGCAGCCAAACCCATAATTTTAAAAATTCAAGGTATTTGGGGAAAAAAAAACCCTCATATTTGACCATACAAGGGTTTTTAAGGGAGTCGGTGTATGTTTAGACCTAGAAATTCATATTGAATCTAATTGAGTTTGACTAATTATGAATGAAACAATACATTAATCATTTTCTTTAGGAATTAAACTAACTAAACTTTTCTTATTCCACTTAAAACTTTTTTTCTCCCAAGAATTATAAGGTTCTGCAATATCAGTATTTAGATAAAATAATTCAACTTCTTTTTTATCAAAACTTTCATCTGTATAATAGTTATTGGTTTTCATTACATTAATAAAAATCCAATCATTATTATTATTAGGGTCATAAATAGCTTTATAGTTAAATTTTGCACTATTAAGATCATAACCACGATCTCCAAACCAATTACAAACAGTTTTTTTAGTTAATTTTTTTAATTTCATATCTTTTTTCTTTAATAAATTAAAATTATCGTGAACAATATAAGGTTCAAACTGTTTTAATTCATCTTCATTAAAAAAACGCATTGTCCAATTTGTACGAAAATCATATTTACAAGTAAAAACATTTAAATCTTGTAATATATCAAAAGTATCTGATAATTTTCTATAATGTTTTTGACTATTAAAACCTTTTTTACCAAATCGTTCATCATATATTATTAAATCCCAATCACATTGAGCTTTAAAAAAATTATCGACTTCTTTTTTATACTTATATGGAAACAAATAAATTGTGTTCTTTGTTCCCATACCTCTACAAGACATATCTCCACTAGTAGAAACTAAACATAATTCACTCATTTTCATTCTCCTTTTCTTGGCAAGTTCCATAAATAAATATGACCTACGATTATTATTATGAATAAAATTACTTGAATAATTATTTCAATCATTGTGTTTCTCCATTTCAATTCTTAAAGTTATATCAACATATTTTCCTTGATCATCAATGTAATTACTATCCCCATAAACATATTTTTTACATTCTGTTTTTAAATGTATTTTATGTTCTTCCAATCCTTGTTCAATTAATTCAACAATGACATCCTTAACAAGTTTTGCATTTGGTTGAACCAACATTGGTTGAGTTTTTATATGTTTTAAACTCGTATTTAATTTATCTATATTATCTATAATCATTTTATTTCTCCTTAATGTCCTTGGACAATTTTAAACTTTCTTGTTTTGATGGTTCTTTTAACATCATTGATGAAAGTTTGTTTTTCTTCCTTATCAGTATCCGAGTCGCCCATCGTAAAATTGGATAGGCAATTATCCAACACTTTCTCTAAAGTATCAATGTTTTCACTTGTTTTGAAAACTTGTTCCTTCATTCCATAAAAAAAATTCTTATTCATTCTATTTCTCCTTTTCTACTTGGTTTAAAACTTTTGAAAGTCTATTTATTATGAGGTCTGCAACTTGTTCGTCAGTATTACCGACACTCTTTAAAACATCAGTATGTTTACGAATATAAACCTCTAAATGATAATCAATTTTTTTTAATTCGTTTAACTTTTCAATATTATTCATTTTATTTCTCCTTTTTATAAAACATTAAAGAGAACCCAAAAAAATAAAGTCCCCCAGAATAATAACCAAACAAATTCGGATTATCCCTATAATCACAACCACAAGAACAAGGATAATTCCAAGACCATTTTCTTTTATTATCCCCTTTCCAAAATATAAGTTTCATTTCTCCCCCTATAATGAATCAATAATTCGTGTAAATTCTTCAGAACCAAATTTTTTTTGAATAATTTCTCTCAAATCTTCAAACAAAGAATCTCTAATATTTCCGTTTTTCATACATTTGTCTATTTCGTGATATTTAATTATTAAAATTGACAATTTTCTATGAAATTCATCTCCATATCTAAAGGCCAATAAAACAATATTTTCCGTATGAAAATTATCATCAGTATTAATGGATAAAATTTCACAAAATCTTTTTAAAGGTAAATTTTGTATTCTTTCCGTTGGTGGTACAAATCCCTTTAATTCGTCCAAATTAGCTTTGGGAAACAATCCAATGACATTTCCACATCTTTCACTTGTTAAAATATATTTATAATCCATTTTTTTTCTCCTTTATTTAATTCTAGTTATTTCACAATTATCTGAAACAAATTTTAAACTTAAATCTTTAAAATCATCATCATTTAAAAAATTTATAACCTCATGCATATTTTTAATGGTTCTTTTTTCCTCTATTTCATTTAATTCAAAAAGTCTGGGAGGATAACCAACCCAAGATATATGATCATCAAATAAATTGGTTTCCCCATATTCCTTTATTAAAGTTTCTTTTGAATGTATTGCAATGTGTTCGTCTCCATTCCAGGAAACACGAAACAAAGGGCAATTAAATTGATTTAAATAGATCTCTTCCTTAAAAGGTTTTATATTTTCATTTGTCATTCTTTTTCTCCTTTTTAACTTCTTTTAATTTATCAATTATTTTAGGTAAAAATTTTCTTGCCTTACTATCTCCATAATTTTCAAAATCTTGTCCTTCTCCGATTTCAAGTTCTCTATGTAAACCATCATCAAGAAAATCTCCTAAAAAATCATATTCTTCTTTTGTAAGTTTTAATTTAATATTAATCATTCTTTTTCTCCTTGTTAATGTAACTAACCATCACAACATTAAAATGATTGTCCAATACAACCGATTTAAAAATAGTGTGTTTGGGTGGTGTAAATTTGAAATAATAGGTAACTTGTCCATTCTCTATTACCTCAACTTTTTTCGGCAATTCCTTAAAAGATAAATTATGTTTATTCATTATTCATCTCCTAGTATTGCATTAATTTTATTTTTAATTTCTCTTAAATTATTTCTCATCTCCCAATTTTCTTTTGTGTAAAAACTAGGGTTATGAAAATCAATTATTTTTTGATCTACATAAATTGAGTAATGTTCAGAGTGGGGCAAAGGTACATAACTTTGATTGCCGTGTTTTTTTCGTGATCCTCTCCCCTTGATTCTTATTTTATATCTATCCGTGTTAAGGTGTTTTTTTAATTGTCGGATAAAATCCCAACCCTCTGAAGAGTTGGGAACATTTGTAAGGAAATGAACAAAATTATTTTTTTTCATTTATGCCCTCCCACTTTTTTTATCTAAATAAATAGGAGATGAATTAATTGACCTTTCATTATAACCAATAACAAAACCCAACATTTCCTCTTTAGAGTTGAATCTTTTTAAGTCTTTGCCATATTGACTATAACCAAGATTAATTGAATACTTATTGAAACAAATACCCTTTTCCTTGATCTCTTCCTTGGATGAATGATTAAAACCATTGTATCCATTTTTTAAAAGGTTATTCGTGAACAAGGCACATTGAGAGGCATAATAATATTTAGTTCTTTGATCCCTCAAAGATAAATTTATATTTTCTGAATTAAGTTTGAACTCAATTTCATTCCTCTCAACAATAAGAGAATGAGAATCAATTTTATTCCAATACCTTTCATTGTTTAAAGTGTCGTCAATTTCTTTTAGTCTGTTTTGTAGTTTAGTTCTTTTCTTATCATCCATATTTTTCTCCCTTGTTTAATATGTTAATAAGTTAATAACATAATAGGATAATAAGACAATAAAATAATAGATTGATTTAAAATAAATAATGATTAAATAGGGGGTATGGATAAGGAAACACTCCAAACAGTTCAGACTTTGTTAAATAAGGAAGAATTGAGGAAAATAGAGGATTTTAGACGGAAAAAGGTTAAAATACCTAGTCTGTCCAATACAATAAGAGAGTTAATACAAAGATCATTAATACAGATCAATAAGGATAATAAGGATAAATAGGGGAAGAGGTACGTTGTTACTCTTCTTTTAAGTTCAAAGTCGTACAATCTGTATATAAGTTCAGTTCAAACCAAACCAACAAACTAAAACCAATAGTTTAAGTTCAATAGTCATACAAAAAGTATGACACTTTTTTAAATACGTTTAGAAAACACCAGAAAACAAGGAAAAAACACAGTAGAACACATAGTATATTACTAGGTGATCTTCAAGAATGGCCAAAAACTCCCAAAAATCCAGGGGGACACCCCCAAGGGTCTTTAGCAGTTGCAACGGGTCCCACACACATACTAGACCCACCCCTTATATAGCCCTTAAAAGCTCATATAAGCCCCTAGAAGAACGAAAGTAGAACAAAGGTAGAGAATGAATACTAAAAATGTTAAGAAGAAACCTGACAAGTTTATGGACATATTCAAGAATATTGTAATGGAGATCAACAAGCCGACTCCCGTTCATAATGAGTCTGGCCGAGGAGTAGTGAAATCTGACGATGTAGAAGCGATGCACCGACACCTCGATGATGAAAAAAATACCTCTTCCAAATAAAAAATACAATATCATTTATGCAGACCCAGCTTGGAAAACAAAATATTTTAAAGAAAAAAAAGATGGGTTGTTAAGTAGAAACTTACCTTATTCAACTTTAACAGATAATGAAATTATAAATTTACCAGTCAAAAATATTACTGATGAAAATTCAATTTTATTTTTATGGTGTATTGACAGCAAGATACCAATTTTAACAAGTATAATGGAGTCCTGGGGTTTTACTTTTAAAGCTGTAGGTTTTGTATGGGGAAAACAAGCCAAAACTACAAACGGATTTAATTCAACATTTTCTAGTTACACCAGAAAAACTTGTGAGTTTTGTTTTATTGGAACTAAAGGAAAATATTTAGTTAAGAAAAGAAGTGTTGAACAATTAATATTAAAATCAAAAAGAGAACACTCACGCAAACCAGATTGTGTAAGAGATCGCATAGTAGAACTATGTGGCGATCTTCCACGCATCGAACTTTTTGCTAGGCAAAAAGTAGATGGATGGGATTGTTGGGGAAATGAAGTATGAAAAAACTAAAAATACTTGATTTATTTTCTGGGATAGGTGGATTTAGCTTAGGTTTAGAAGCAACAGGTGGATTTGAAACAACTGCCTTTTGCGACATAGACCCGTATTGCCGAAGTGTACTGAAGAAGCATTGGCCTAATGTACCCATATTTGAGGACATTAGAAAATTAAAAGGAACAGACATTGGAACAGTTGACATTATTACAGGGGGTTATCCCTGCCAGCCATTCTCGGTCGCTGGAAAGCAAAAGGGTGTTGAAGATAAGAGACACCTCTGGCCAGAGTATTTTAGAATTATCAAGGAAT
>VTLG01009708.1_pt1 | contig 21331 bp, 20 predicted proteins | sample 4694571 | NCBI WGS metagenome assembly VTLG01 (sample SAMN12604809, study PRJNA352737) | marine metagenome | biome: ENVO:00000447; feature: ENVO:00000209|ENVO:00000569|ENVO:01000036; material: ENVO:00002151; isolation source: viral sequences binned using virsorter ... | reverse complement strand
TTTTTCGTAAGACTTTCTACCTTTAGCAGATTGATAATATCTAGAAGTCTTACCAGGGTTCTTAGCCCGTCTTGGAGCCATATAACCTCCGTTGTACTAGTTCAGGGTCAACTTTAGGGAGGATTCTTGTGAGCTTATCCATAGGACTGCCCTCATAAGCAACACCTGTTATGTCATTAGTCTTAAGCCAATCACAGGCTGCTTTTAAGTCTTGAGTAGTAGCCTCGCCACTACGAACCCTCTTAAGGAATTCATTAGTGACAAGGTTATGTAACTCATCAAACTTTTCTTCTTTTGCTTTCGCCATTGTCGTTTACATCGTTGACTGTGTTCTTAGCAATTACACCATAAATATAGTCATCCTTATCAGTAGAAGGAGTACGTTTAAATGGTACTTTTTTAATTTTAGCTTTAGCCATTATGCATTCACGCTATTAACTTTTTTCTTAGCTTTTTTCCACTGTCCTCCTTGGACTTGCCAAGCTTCACTTCCACTTTTGACTTTATCTCCCTCTTTCCACCATCCAGAAGTACCATCTGGTGCAAGAGATTTTTTTGTTAGTCCCATTAGTTTAATAGTTTCTTTTTAACAATTTCCAATGCCTGATCATCTAGTTTGTTATCAGTTCTTTTTACGTAAGCTTCTAATAGGTCTACTACTAGCTTCTTAACTGAATCTGACTTCAAGAAGGCGAAAAGGATGGGCTTGATAATTAGGATCATTGTATTAGGGGGTTAGGGTTTACTCGGACTCTTTTGATTCTTCTGCTTTTTTAGCAGCTTCTTTTTGTGCTTCTATAGAGATTTCTAATGAAGTCTTTTGTCTTGGTGTTACGACATCAGGTTTGAAAGGATTTAATGTACTCATGTTACATGTTTCTTTAGGTTTACTCCATGGCTTATACCATGGTGGCGGTGGTGTTTTACATTTGACTACTTTCTTTAAAGCTGTCTCCCATGTTTTAATAGGTATAACATCACTACACATTTGAGACACACGGGTATTAGGAAGTAGCATAAAGCCTTTCTGTTGCAATTCTGCACACTTAAGGACTCTAACTAATTCATAATCTAATCTCATCTTTTCTTCTTGTCGAGATGCAATACTACGGCACCGTTTTAAACCTTCACGGTCTAAAGGTACCATAAAGTTTATTTGACCTCCCCAGTTCTCAGCCATTGTGTAACTAGAAGGTCTCATTCCATCTTCATCTATATCCCATGGTTTAGTATGATTTCCCATATAGAATGGAGAGAATGTCATTGTAGCTCCGTTACAGGAGATGTTAGGTCCGTAATGTTGTCTAGATGGTGCTCCATTATTCTGGAATTGCACCGCCTGATTAGTTACATTACCTGTTGCTGCTGCTACGGGATTAGCTACATTATCTGTTTCAGCTTTAGCAGGAGCTATTGAGAGAAGACTGATAAGGATACCGTAGTAGAAGTAGTGTCGATTTCTCGGTCTATTTCTGTTACTGACAGTACCTGACTTGCTGCTCTTGTTACCACTTCTAACTCGAAGGGGTCTCCAGCTGTGTGTAAGGTGAATATTGAATCTGAGTCGGCTATACCTCCTGATGAGGCTGATGTATGGGTTATATTTTCCCCAGTCCATTTGCTTAATGCTGACCCATAGGTTGTCGTAGTTATTTCTTCTACGATCTCTTGAGTTGTTGTTGTTGTACTGTTCATCGACCCCTGTGTGAAATTTGGGGTCACTAATTCTGCTCTCGCTACCGTGGGTGATGCCAGTAATAAGAGTACTAGCCATTTTTTCATGTTTTCGGTTTATCCTTTTTATTATTACCGTTGCTACCAGTGGTCAAGCCAAATGTTGCAAGTGCTCCAGTGAAGACACTGGCAGGAAAAGTGATATCCCCACCTGGGCTTTTCTTGATCATAGGTATTTCTACATAGTTCAATGTAATAATAAAACCACTCCAAACTACAACACCAAGTCTGACAAATGTACCAAGAATTTGTATTTGGTGTTCTTGATCCTCTGCGGCATCTTTCAGCTTTCCGAGGAATCCTTTTTCTTCTTGCGCTTTTGCTTCCATTTATCAATCTTACCTTGTAGGAATTTAGTTAGTTTCTTCTTTATTTGATCAAAGAATGGTGTTGCTAGGGTGGTTGTTGCTACAGCTGCTACAGCTGCATAGGTAGCAGTTGCTACTACTTCTGCAGTTGGTAACGGCATCTGTATATCTAATACAGGAATCTGCATTTTAGGAGGTGGAGGTGGTTCTTCCGTAGTCTCCTTCTCTACCCCTTCAGGAGCCTCCAGATCGCTCGGAGGGATCACCATAGGCTTATACCCTGGAATACGAGCTGAAGGTGGCTTAAACTCGATCTCCATCGTAGGTAGAGGTGTAGGAGTTTTAGGGAGTTGCAGATTTATTTGCAATTAAGAATGCCTTAAAGTCTGCTTTGACTTGTGTAGTCCACGCAGCGTTAGCTATTGCTTGTACGTCTGCATCTTCTCCACTGATATCTGTATCAACTAGGTTATCACTTGCATCAAGTGTTCCAGGGTTTAATACTTTTCTATGAAAGGAACGAGTAAGTTCTACACCATCTTTTTTAATTATTGTTGCGTTTCTTACTTGTATGTTCCATTTGTTGACGACTTCAATCTTGTCGTTCTCTTGTGTTTCTGTTAATGCCATTTAGGGTTAATCTCCGATTAAGACAGGTTTATGGCTTAGTTTAGAGACATGCTAACGGTCTATTGGGTTTCATAAGTACCACTAAACATAAGGTATCGAGTATCATCTCCTGACCATGTGCAATAGTCATAATCATTATCTCCGTATTGCGAACTAAGTGCGTATGATTGTCCTTGAGAAACGTAAAAATTTCCGCCATTACAGTTACTAAATGCATTTGAATGGGATACATTTAATATGCCATAAGTACTATTACCTGCTGCTGTAAAAGGTAAATCCCATATTGCCGCAGAAGTCCCAACACCATTACCTGTAATTTGATAAGCGTTGAAATAAACTTGGACATGACATAACCTACCTACTTTTGTATAAGTAGCATACATATTTCCATCTCGTGTTGTAGTTCTCCAAGAACCACTCCAGTATCCCACTAGCAAAGGAGTGAATGTCCCAGTTTCATAATCGTCAAGCAAGTTTGCCGTTCCACTATGAGGATGGAAGTTAATACCGTGACCAGCAGTTTCTATTACTAGATCACCGTCACCAATTTCTAAATTTCCATTTGATTTGACGGTTACAGTATGAGGATCAGTTCCATCACTTTCACATACATTCAATTCAAGACTACCAGTTGTAGAAGCATCAGCTCCATAAACTCTTATCTGACCTTTTGAAGAACCTTCATAACCTACTTTAATAGAAGCAGCTTCATGAGTAGTGTTCTGTCCAAAAGTTGTTATACAACCACCTGATACATCTAAATTATTTCCATCAAAGGTAAGATTTGCTTCACCGTTTAGACCACCAGACCCATCACCTGTAACGACTCTATTGTTAGCGTCATTAGCAAAGGCAAGTTGAGTATTGGTATCTGTTGGCGTAGCCCATGAGTTATCTCCTCTTAAAAAGGTGGAACTAGATGCTGTACCAGTGGCTGAGAGTTCAGCAACACCTACAGCATCATCAGCCATTAATGCATTAGTAATAGCATTATCTGCTATCTCTTCGGTACCTACAGCATCATCAGCTAGGTGGGCATTATCTATAGACCCATCATTATAATGTTCTGAGTCTATAGAGTTATCGGCTAATTTTGTTTCATCTATGAGATCAGCTGTTAAACCATCAGCTTTTACTTTTGTTAATGCCATTAATCAGCTGCCTCCGCTGTGTTACCTGCTGCTACCCATTCTAGGTACTCTTGGTAGTCTGTGTTTGCTGGATCGAATGGGATACAAGCTCCATCTAATTTTCTTATGACAACTTTATTAACATAAGTTCCATCAGTTTTTAAATATTTTGTAAGTTTATAAGACATAATTAAAGCTCCGCACTCATTTGAACAAGACCATTGCTAGGGCAAGTCCATAAACATATATCATGGTCATTACCAAGATCGCCACCACTTACACCAGAGATAGCTATCCAAGTAGATGGTTCCACAACTTCTATAAAATTATAACTTGTTACGTTTTCTGTACCTGCACCAGGCGTTTTAGCTTGTAAAGTTGTACTACCATTAGTCATTGTTGGTGTGGTTCTAAATGACACAGGCGGAGCATAACCTACGGCTATTTTATTGCCATTATCATATAGGTAACCAGCAGAAATCGTATATGAACCATCTTGACCAGTAGCTCCTATTTGTTGATAATATCTCTGACACCTAGCTAATTCATCACCATACGATCTATGTTCAAAGTCAGTAGCAACGTCTCCTACTTCTAACTGAACGCCTGTTATTTCTAAGGTTGCATCGTTTGTTGTCCACCAAGTAGATGTATTATCAGGTGTCCTTGTAGATGCAGAATAAGCAGCCCAAGTATTTAAACTGACAGAACCTGTAAGATTTGTTCCAGCGAAAGCCCAAAGTGTAATTTTCAAGCCTAAACCTTCATTATTGAAAAAAGTTAAATTAGAATTTCCAGGAATTGTTTTAGTAACTTTTGTCCAAGTATTGGCAGATAAAGAACCTGTTTCAAATGGATAATTTTGGGCAGTTCCATCATCTGATTCTACTTGACCATAAAAGTTTTGTGCAACACTTGATTTTACCCAAAAAGAAAGAGTTATATAACTAGATGCTGATGTATAATTCCAACCACTATTAGCAATATCTCGGCTTTCAAGTCTTGTATCTATAGCCATAAAATCACCAGTACCAGCACCACTTGTTTGATCTCCATTTGTCAAATGGTAGGAAAATCTAAAGCCTTTTTCCCAAGGGCCAGTATCACTAGAAGTTAATTCGTGTTGTGCTTGTGTTGGGTGATTATCTGCACCACTATAATCTATCCTAAATCTATCTACAGTTCTGTATGCATCGTCAGTAACTGGTGAGCTACTTCTCTGTGCCACGATACATGAACCATTAATTATCAAATTTCTGTTGCTTAGATTATTAGTAATCTTTGCCGTACACGTTCCATCGCTTGCCAAGGTAACAGCATCACTTGATGCTCCTGTGTGGCGTATTGTATTTACTTTTAATGTGCTCATGTTATGTAGCTCCTAAACGTGTAAAGGTGACATTAGTTCTTAAGACGGTAGTACTACCATTTAATAGTATCTCATTATGACCGTTGGCAAAAAACTTTACTTGGAAATCACTTCCTCCAGTCACATTAGTTACATCAATAATTGTATTAGCATTAAAAGAACCGTAAACAGTTTCACTACTTTGATCAGGAATAGCTTGCCAGCTTTCATGAATAGCTACAAAAGAACCCCCACCATTTGTACTTAAATGAACTTCAATACCAGAATATCTATTTGCATCAGTATCTGAACTAACTCCATTGAAATGAACTTGCCATATACCTGTTGACGGAAAGGTGAATACACCAGAACTTTCCGTCATTCCTGTTCCTATTTTAGAAAAATTAGTATCATTTCTTTCCCAATCGCTAGTAAGAAAACCACCAGATGCAGATACCGTTACATTTGTAGTTAACCTCCACTGATCCATTTCTGTTATACCTGGAGGATCAGCCCAAACTAAATTTCCACTACCATCTACAGTTAAATACTGACCAGCAGTACCAATAGTTGCAGGTAATTTAAGTTCTAAATCAGAGGCAGGATTTGTTGCAGGAGCACCTATGCTCATGCTATTCCCACTTGCGTGGGGTAATTTTATTTTACTCATGATGACATATAAGTTGCTTGAAAATAAAGATAACTATCTGAACTGAAATCGTCGTAAGCGTTACTTAACCAAAGATTACTGTCCTTAATACCATAAAAATATATTTCAGGAGTAGTATTAATATAAACAGCAGGTGTTGCTGAATCCATATCTTTTGCCATCAAAGTTCCTCCACATGCCTGGTGATCAGCAGCAAAAGGTGCTCCTAATAGTTTGAATTGAGCACCACTACCAGTTGTAGTCGGTGCTGATAACTCCGCCCATATCGTTACAATTTTACCTACTTTTATATACTTAGCACTGTGAACAGTTATTGATCCGAATTGGGGAGCAGGAGTCCAAGTCCCTTCTTCGTACCCGGCCAAAATCTCTGAAGTTGTACTAGCACCAGTTGCTGATGAAGCAGTCTGAGCACTAAAGTCAATACCGTGACCAGACGTTCCTATTATTAGATTGCCATCATCAATTTCAACATTACCAGTTGAATGAATTTTCATTCTTTGTGTAGGCTGACAAGATCCATCAGCAGTTGTTCTGAATGATAATTCTCCAGGTGAATCATTATTACCTGGAGTTCCATCTATTTGAGATCTTATTTCAGCAGTATTACAGTAATTACCTGCACCATCTTTGACACTCCAAGTTATTACACCTGCTCCTGCATTATCTGCGTAGCTTGCATTACTATTGAGGAAGAGAATTGGAAAGTCATCTGTACAAGTAATTGACGTACTACCTAATCCACTAGACCAAGCACTTGAAAGTTGAACATGTGGATTTCTAGCACTTGTATTACTTCTTGAGGCTTCGGAACTAGTAACACCTTTTAAGAATCTTCCACTCGAATCTACCTTAACTTTACTAGTACCTGCTATACTTATATCTACACTATCTGTTCCTACTACTATTCCATCAGCACCGTCATTAGTTAAACCTGGAGCTGCAGCACTATTTGTACCTTGTAATTTGATTGCCATAATTTTAAACTATTGTAAGTGTTCGGCCTGCAGGGACAGTAACTGTTTTGTTAGCTGCAACTGTCATTGGTCCAGGGAAGAATGCGTTGTTACCTGCTGCTATTGTCCAATCATCACTAACTTCTGCTGGACATTCAAATCCTCGACCAGTGATTTGTTTCCCAGATATTAATCCTGTAGACGTTGTATCTTCAAATGTAAGACTAGCTTCACCGTCTAGTTCTGTTGTTGTAGAACCGATAGTAGTTAGTCTATTAGCTGTTTGATTGTTTAGAGCTGTAATAGTACCAGCAACTGTATCCCAACTTAATTGTGCCGATCCATTTGTTTTAAGAAACTGACCTGCAGATCCGTCAGCTTGAGGATATTTAAGACCATCTATTACTACATCACCAGTACCGTGTGGAGTGATTTCTATATCATCATTATTAGCAGTACTTGATATAACTATTTTGCCGTTAGTACTTTTGATTTGGTTATCTGTAGCATCATGTACTATTTGGAGATCAGCATCCGAACCGAAAGTAGCCTTTACGTCATCCCAAAATTCTAAAGCAAAATCACTAGCATCCCATATTGCTATTTTATTTATTACTCCACCATAAAAAGTTGTATCCCCAGTAAAGGTATCACCAGTCTTTGACATCTTTGATGATAGATCAACTTCAGCCCATGTCAAACCACCACTGTTTCCACTTTGAGCAGATAAGAAATGACCATTAGTAGGGCTGTTAGATACTTTTAATTTCTCTTCACTAACTACGTTTGTCTGTATTGCTGCTTCTACTATACTATTAGTAGCAGGTACGTTAACTGATGTAGCTGCACCGATTAAAGTTACAAATACACTAGCACCAGCACCAGGAGCTGCTCCAAATATAATTGTATCGCTATCTACAAGTGCAAATCCTTCCGCAGGAGCACCAGTACCAGTATTAGGTTTCTGTATAACACCATTAACACTAACAATAAGTTGTCCAGCTGATGTTACAGTAGCTGCATTACTACCATCTTTCAAGTTAAATGACTGATTAGTTCCATCAAAAGCAGAACCGTCTGTATCTAATATTGTTAATATCTTAAAGTCACCAACTGAAGTAACAACATTATACTGTGTATTACCTAAGTCATACACCTTCATGGTGTTAGCACTTGTATCAAACCATAGGTCTCCGTCTGCTAATGCAGTACCGTCAGGTTGATTACTAGGCTCACTACTAGCTACTTGGTATCTTTGGTTAAAATCAGTTACTAATGTTTGAGCAGCAGTAACATCTGCAGGTGCTAAAGTCTCTCTATGGAAAGTATATGTATGTAATGTAGAAGTTGTCTCAACTAATATACCTTTACCAGCTTCAATAGTATCGCTGTTAGCCATACCATTAATAGTAACAGTATTACCTGATCCAGCACCGTTAGCAATTGTTGCTACTCCACTACCATTAGAAGTAAGGTTACTAGCTAACGCCTTGACACTAACTATAGTACCTGCATTATCAGCAGGATCTGGATTAGTAGCAGGGAAGCTAGTTTCATTAGCAATAGGTACAAAACCACCTACATCTGTTACTAATGAGACAATTCTTTCATCGACAGCTTGAGCTGTAGGGAGTTGAACATCAGTAGAACTTCCGCTAATCGTTGTGACAATGCTCTTGCCGTCCAACAGGTTAAGTTCAGCAGTAGTCGAGGTAAGAGCCGTACTACTTGCAAGAATAGATGCAGTAGCTGACTGCATACCAGCAAGCGTTGTGAGGTCGGAGTCAAGGGGCTGTGAGGTTGCTGCAATGTAAGCTTTAGTAGATTGTTGTGTAGGTACCTTAGTAGCTAAATCAGAAGAAAAATCATCTTCATCAACAACAAACTGCATATCAGCTGTGGTTGTATCGCTGTTCATCACAGCTCCAGCAGCATTTACATTAGTAGCATCTGTTACATCAGCACTAGCTTCTATAGCATTTAGTTTAGTATGGTCAGCATCTGTAAATACATTAGAGTCAGAAGCTGCTTCTACAGCTGTTCTTATCTCTGCATTTGTTTGATCTGCTGTAGCACCATCTTCTACGTTAATCATTGTACGTAGAGCTGCTGGTGCTATTTCTTCTATAACACCTGCACCAGATGAGTCTCTACCTAGTACTCTATCTGTAGCTGATACGTTTTGTATCTTTGGATAGGTAACTTGATCATCACCTATATTAGTAGTAACGAATGTATTATCTGCTATCTTATCACCCGTTACAGCATCATCTGCTAAGTGTGCAGTATCTATACTTCCATCTACATAATGCTCAGAATCTATTTGATCATCAGCTATTAAAGCATTAGTAATATTATCAGCTTTTATCTTAGCTGTAGTAATAGCAGCATCTTCTATATCATATGTCTGTATTAACTGGTCATCTTGTTCTTCTAAAGAACGTAAAGCTTGTTTATGGTTATCATTTAGATCACCTGCTTTAACTGAGGAACCTGCTGCATAGGTAGCTTTACCTTCTACATCAGTACCAGCATTGTTTAATATATCTGTATTTCTTATGATACGAACTACAGCTGGGTTAGCTGGTACTTTACCAGATACCCATGCTACAGTACCGCCATTAACAGTGTAGCTCTGTAGTTCATAGTCATGGCTAGAACCTGCTGTAGTTCCAGTACCAGCTGTCTTTAATACGTTATCAACGTATACTTTGATTTCATCAGAAGTGAAAGAAGGAATTGAAAAAGCTTCAGAAGCACCCCCACTTGCTGTATATTGTTTAAAACTTGCCATTGTTTATTTGTAAATTGTAAGGACTTCATCAAAAGAAGTTTGGGCGGTTCTTTCCTTTCTCTTTAATTTTTTACCTATCTGTTCACTAGATAATTCTTGAATCAATTCATCTCCTTGAATACTTAACCAAGCTTGCTTTCTAGCTCTAGTAAATAGTTTACCTATCATTTTATTATGATAGTAATCTTTAGATTCATATTCACCTCTATTACCATCTCTAATATCTTTCTCCATTTGTATTATGGATTCAATGATTTTCTTTTGACGAGATAGTTTAGTTAGTTCTTTTTCTAAGTTTAGATCACCTATAGCTTTTTGATACTTAGAACGTATCATAGGAGAATCTGTTAAGTTAATACTATTAGGTCCAGGGGAGAAATATGTTGACATTCTTAAATCATAACCTGATCTAAATAAGAAGTTTCTTCCTTCAGTATAGTCTAAGTTAAATGAAATAGGACTAACAGCATTCCACATTCTAGTTAATGGATCCCATTCTTTAATAGGTTTACCATTTAATAGATCATATTTAATTGGAATATCTTCACCTGGGAATTTCTCAAATGCTAAGTTTCTATTTCTTATAGCATCTTCAATACCAGATCCTAATTCACGGGTATATGGTGTGATTAGTTTACCGAATTCATTTCTAATACCAGCTAAAGGTATCTGATTGTTTAGTAAACCAGCTACAATCCTATTGAATTGCCCAGGTCTTCCACTAAATAATTCTACAAACTGTTGCATTCCAGCTAGATAAGACTTACTTGTAAAGCCTTGAGCTACAATAAGAGACATCTTTTGGAACTGATCTTCAGTCCACTCTTCTCCCATCAACTGACTTGCATCACCTATATCACCAATAGTAGCTAATATCTGGTTAAATGGTTCAAATGAATCATATCCAATCCAGACATCACCTAGTTTAATTTGTCTAGGTCTCCATCCACCATCTATCCACATCTGTCTCTGTTGTCTATCAACAGGACCATTACCTGTAATATTACCACTTAAGTAAGAATAAGCACCCATACTGATTACAGCACTACCCATAGACAACCTACCAACTTGTAATGCCTTAGCATTAGCTAGTTCTTCAGCTGAAGTGATGCCGTATTTAGCTACAGCTTCCATTGATCTTGGGTTATTTGCACTAGCAAATGCTATATCATTCCATTCTTTAACTAAGAAGTTAAGGACTGGTGTATGTTTAGCAGTAAGATTAAGACCATTAACTCCAGTCTTAGCGAATAAGAAGAAAGGTTTAGCCCATGGAGTCTGTTGGAATACTGAGTTTAAACCTGCAGCAAATCCAGTTAGTTCCTGGGTTAGTGTAACTTCTTGACGAGCAAACTTAGTAGCTGAATCTATAATATTACCATTGCCATCGAATATCTGTGCATAGAAATCCTCTTCATATAGTCTAACTAACTCAGGAGTAACACTATTATAAGCTGTTAATGCTCCTTTGTTCTTAGCATCTATAGCAGAACGTAAAGCTTTCTCTCTCATCTTAGCTCTACCTAAGATATAAGCAAAAGCGTCATCAGTTGCTGCCATTATCTTAGTAGAATATGTAAGGAAACTATTACTATTCAAGTTCCTAGACATATTTGCCATAGCAAATGCAGCTTTATCTCCAGCTGTAGCCTGATCACTTTCAGAGAATCTCCTTAATATCTCCCAGTTATCATCACCTTGAGTATATTCAGCGAATCTAGTCTTAATAGTAGCTATATCTCCAGTCCAATATGAGTTTAATTTAGTTTTAAATAGCTCAAATGACTCTGGAATAGCTTGCATCATAGCATTAATTGATGATAAACCAGCTCTTAAGGTAGTTGTATCACCTGTGAATGGTAAGCTTATGCCAGCTCCTATAGCCTGTGCAAATGGTCTTAAGAAGGTTGCAGTACTTGTACCTATAATAGCTCTCATTGGAGTCTTAGGACCACTTAGAACACTATGTATCATAACTCCTTGGAGTTCTCTAACCATAGCTCCTACCTGTGCCTTACCTTCAATCTCTCCTCCACGGATCATCTTCCTAGCCCATTGAGTAAAGTCATCTACAGTGTTAACTGTTTTCATTGATGAGAATGCTTCAAACAAAGCTAGTACTAAATCTCCATCTTCATCTTTATTAGCTATTTTAAGTATAGACTGAATAGTTTCTCTAGCATCTTTAACTTCTTGCTGTACTGCTTCTTGTATAGCAGCAGGTCTCTTAGCTCCTAAGTTACGGAACTCTTGAGATAATGTATACTTAGCTCTCTTAGATTCAGAGATAGCTGTTAACATAGTATCTAGTATTTGGTCAGCTGGTCCATCTATATCTAATAGGTTGTCCCAATTGCCAATCTCCCTACCAGCAATTCCTAAATCTCTTAACTGTTGTAGTAGTGTAGATACAACTAGATCACTAACAACAACATTCTGAGCTGTGATAGTAGTTATCTCATCTATCTTTCTACCAGTTATATCAGTAACATCAAACTTAATTGAAGTCTCTAGTACCTCTTCTAAGTATTCTTCAGCTGTCATTTCAGCTGCATTACGTCCTAAAGTAATACGTTGATGAGCTGCGATAGCATCACCAAATACTTCTATCAGACGTTTCTTATTACCATCTACAGCTTTAAGTACACTCTGGAATTTCTCTGCACTATATAGTCTTGATAGAGTATCTACAACTAACTCTTCAGTTAATCCAGTTTCTCTAGCAATTCTTTCTCTCTGAACAGGTGTTGATACGTTACCTGCAGAACCTTCCTCTGCTCCCCATTCAGTTCTTATTCTTTTGTTACGTTCCCAAACAACGAAAGGATCTTTATCTTGGGATAAATGATTACCCTGATGTCTACCAGCTACGGGTGAGTTTTTACTAGCTCTAAATCCGAACTCATTCTTCCTAAGTTCTTGGATACCTTTTCTTATTGTTTGTAATTCTACACTAGCACCTCTTTCAGCTACCTGTGCTCTAGCAAAGTTACTGCCTTTACCAAGAGCCATCGCTGCACTATCAAAGAGTATACCAATACCCATACCTTCTACGATGTTTTTGAATTTCATCATTAGGGGATGGTCTGTATCTCTAGTACTGAGTGGTGTGTCCATCCAACCAAAACGATCTCGCATCATTCCTAATGCGTTCTCACCGTCTGTTGTATGAGATATAGTATCAGATATAGCACCTATACCAGCTGCTCTTATGAGACCATAACCAGCCGCACCAGATAGCCATGCAGGAGCTGTTATCCCAGCTGCACTAGTAGCTGCTGTTACACCAGCTGCCATTGTACCGAAGTGTACTACACCTCTTAACATCTGACCCCACCAAGTCTTAGTGATGATAGGATCATCTTCATTAACAAACGGTGTCCACTCTGGTTGATAGTAACCTTTCTCTTTCTTTTCTTTACTTACTTGACCTGTTATTGTATCTATAGCACGTTCAGGGAAAGTCTGTATAGACGAAGCAGTATCCTGTACACCACCTAACACAGCTGATTTTAATTCTTCAGCTACACCTGGAAGACCCCATTGTTCTCTATTTCTAGGGTCATCTTGTCCTGCTTGTATGGTAGCATCTTCTGCAACTTGTTGTTCTTGTACTTGATCAGATTGTTCAATTCCTGTTTGAATCCCTCCGAGTACATAAGAAGCTTGGTCTAGTAGTTCTTTATCTACCAGACCTTTTTCTTCATTTTCCATATTTACCTTAGTAATAATTAAGCATAAGCCATAACGTCTTCTAAAGCTACCTTAGCAACTTCACTAGTTAATGTATTTAATTGACGGAATGGATCATTAGCAAGTTCTTCTCCATATGCTCCTGATACTATTCCATTATAAGCAAGTTGTTCTTCGTCAGTAATGTGATTAATTTTTCTATAACTATTATTAAAACTCTTCATACCACCAGCTTGATTAGCTTTAAGTAGGAGTTTAATCTTTATTAGTTTTTTCTGCATTGTCTCATCAAATACAGCGTCACCACCACCTAATTCTTCTACAACTCCTGGTATTTTTAGCATTTCAACAAGTTCTTTCATCTGCATGTCATAGATACCTAGACCTATATCATCATTCCAAGGACCATAATTATCTACACGTAATTGTAGTAATTCTCTGAGAGTCATTTGTGATGGATCAAATTCTTGAATTGTTTCAGGTAATCTAAATGTACTATTATAGTCTGCATCTTGAACTTGTAGTTCAGTTAACATATTTTCTGTATTGATTGGTTCAATTATATGCTGACCATTTTTAGCAGGGTTTGGTTTAACAGCTAAAGTTCTAAGACGTAACTTATCTTCAATCTTAATGTCTCCTACTTCTCCTTCTCTTTGATCTGCTGTAGCTTCAGTTCTCATTTTAAAGAGTTCTCTACCAGTCATATTAGGGAAGTATTTAGCTTTATCCGACCACCAACCAGAGATGGGTTCACCTTTTTCATTAGCAGCTAAACTGTTTATAATAGCTTGCTGTTCTCCAGCATTCCAATATAATGGATCATCTACTGGTTTTTCAGCAGTATTTAGATACTGTACTAATTGTGCTTCGTTAGCAACTTCTAATCTATAGTCAGGAACTTGATTAGGTCCAAATAGTTTAGTAGACCAATTTTCAGGATTTTTATCTTTTCTAGTCCAAAATTCATTCTTGACTATATCCATCGCTTTTATCTTATTATCTTCTTTAGCGGCTAGTGTATCCTCTCTATTATCAGATCTCATCAGCTGCTGGTAAGTAGCATTATAAAGATTAAGCATTCTAGTTCTAGCTAATCTCATTACTGGACCTAATCTCTGGTCTATTGTACCATGTACTTTATAATCCTTTATGATCTCTACAAATTCTGTATCAGCATCTTGTAGTTCTTGAGTAGTTAAACCCTCTGAACCTAGTATTGCAACTTTATCTGTCCAAGCCTGTCGTAATTCTGGTTCTAATTTAGCAATCAAGTCAGTAGATAATAGTTCACCTCTTAGTTCTTGACCTTGAAGTTCAAGTAATGCATCACCTGATCTTTCTGCTTGTGTTTGACCGTAGGTAGCAAGAGAATTTAATTCAGCAAAGGCAGCATTAGTTTGAGGTAAGTTATGTTTCTTAGCTAATTCTACCCATGTATTCATAGCTTGTTCTTTTACCTCACTAGTAGACCAATTTAGCTCTTTAGCTTGATCTTGTATGTTAGCAGTTTGCTGTAGAATATCACTAGCTGTCTCAGCCTTATCACGTTTTATCTCTTCATTAATATCATTCTGAGCTATGATTTCAAGTTGCTTATATACTTCAGGTTTCAGTTCTTCTAGAGTAGTCATTTTAGTACTACCTCTTTTAGGGAAGGGAGTATCTATAGAATCCTTTAGATCTCTACCAGATAGGTATCCTTTCTTTACAGCATGGTCAATTAAACCAACTGATTTAGCGAATCCCATACTATTATTTCTACCACCATCTAGTGTCTGTTCATAAATACTGACTGAACCTGTACTACCGACTAGAGCATTGATGCCTTCACGCTGGAATGTAGCAGCAAAAACTTTAGCATTATTATCTAGATTCTTTTCTTTAGCACTTGCTAAAGCTAAATTCATAAATTTCTTATGAGTTATCTGAGCTTTTTCATATAACTTAGGAAAGATTTTATCTCTATATCTTTTCTCTCCTATCTTATCTATATAAACTTTATGGAAAGCTTCATAATCTGCGTGTGCATCACGTAATAAAAGTGGAGCAAGTAATCTTTCTTCTGCTGTTGCATTGTTATCAGTAACATCCATATAACTAAGAGGTTCTGGCATACCAGGAAGTACCTTCTTAACATTTAGTAGTGAAGTGAATATAGCTTCATGATCATCTATCATTTTCACCTCTGCTTCTCTAGCTCTTAACTCTTTAGCAGTAGCTTCATTAGGAGTGTTTAGTTCTAATTGTTTTTGTAAATCAAACTGAGGATCATTTGCTAATTGTTCTTTAAGATGCTGGTTAACTAGTTTTTGATTTGCTAATTCTTCTTCTTCAGTTAATACACCTTCTGTACCACCTTCATTGACCTGTTGTTGATATTGTTTCTTAAGCCATACCTGACCTTCTTTAGTTATATATCCTTTTCCTTTCTCATCTGTTTTCCAGTAGCCTTTTTCATCTAATTCCTTCTGCATTTCTATCTTATCTTCTACAGAATATTTACTCCAAATAGTCTTGAAAAAGGTCTCCTCTGATTTCTTTAATACTGACTCTGCTATATTTCTATTCAATGTAGGGTCAGCTGTTTTTAATTTATCCTTCTTCCATAAGTCGTACTTAGCTATAGCAGTATCTTTTGCTTGCCAGTAATCATATAGTTCTTTACCTGGTTTTATTAAACCTGCTAAACTTTCTAACCCCTCTCGTTTCCTATCAGCAGCTCTAGTAGCCATCTTAATAGCTTCTTCTGTACGTTTAGCAAAGTCTGCTTTCTGCTCATCTATAGCCTTATTTATTGGTTCAACAAGGCTATTATCAGCTGGATCATCATAGTTAGTATCGCTTATATTAGGTAAATTACCTTGATACTGACTTAGCATCTTATCAAAACTACTCATGAGATCACCTCCATGTCAACATCAATTTTACCATAGTTAACTGCTAAGTATCCATTCATTATACCTACAGCCATAGGATCTATCTTAGCTACTTCTTGAGCCATAACTCCACGGTATCTAGTTGGCTTACCAATGTAGTTAAATTCGTATATCTTATGTCCATTAGGAGATACACCTACTTGTTCTATATCTTCTTTCATTCTAATGTCACTACCAACAAATAGAGAAGCTATAGACAAACCAGTACTTAAAGCACCCATAAACATACCTGCTTTATCTGCACCAGGATCTGAAACAAGAGAACCGAACTCAGGTGTCATTCCTAACTGTTTTCTGTTAGCACCAGACATCTTAGTTCTCTGTCTTTTCGCACCTTCTAATGCTATACTCTGACCTCTTCCAGCAAATCTTGCTATACCTGCATCAATCTTAGATTCTGCATTTAATAGTTCTAAATATTTATTCCTACCAGCTGATCTGGAACCACCACCTTCATTAACATATTGAGTAGCTGCATAAGATCTAGCAGATTTCTCTTTAGCAGATAAACCAAGTGCTCTCTTCTGCATAACAGCTTGACGTATATCACTTAGCTGTCTAGACTCACCAATACCTTGAATGAATTGTTTCTTTCTTTTGAAATCAGTTTCTCTATTCCAGTATTTAATTGAATTACTTCTGTAATTGTACACCTTTTCACGGTGTCTTTCTTTGGCTGCAGCTCTAGCTCCAGCATTAGGATCTGCACACACGGCAAAACTCGATAAAGGATAATTGGTTAGGACCATACTTGAGTTCCCTCAAGAATTTAAACCCTAAGAATTTGAGTAGTTTTAAGTGGACTGTGTTTCGTCTATCTGCAACATTCCAAAGTAAAGGTTCTGTTCTACTCTCTACAAACCTTTTGGATTCTTTTGCAAACGTATGTGGGTAATCTTTAATAGCAGGTGTACATATCATCCATATAGCTCCCTCTGGACCGACTCCAGCCATACCAGCAGTCTTGCCGTTAGGCACTGTGAAATACACAGCAGAGCCTTCCTGAGCGATGAATTTAGCGTACTCTATCGGATCATACCCGTGACCTTCTTCGACCTCTCTAAGGTCTTCTGGACGTAAGTTAGAGGCCACCTCCAAGGCAGCCTCCATTGTTATTGGATGGATGTATTTAGACACGTCTATAGTTTCTAGGTGAATAGTCTCCTTCCCACGACAAAGCTTGTAGTGTAGCAGGAGCTGGGTGTGATGATTTAAGTAATAAGTTTACATTTTTATTAGCTTCATATACTGGTACTGTTTGTATTTGATCTGGTACATATGGTGCATCTGATACTAAATAATCATCAGCAAAACTAGATTCATATACTTCAGTGTAATCATCTTTACCTACTCTTTGTAAAGTAGTTTCATATAAACCTGATTTACCAAAGTTTAATTTAACTCTATGTACAACAAGTGATGAGTTAACATCAGCTTTTGATTGTTGACCTTGAGATTGAGTAAGATAGAACTTAGGGAAACTAACAGAGTATTCATATAGATAGCCTATATATAAATCTGTTATTAACTTCTGTATTTTATGTGTACCAGTACCTTGAGAGGTTATATTAACAGCACTTGCTAAATTAGCATTAGTTAAACTAGTAGCTAATTGTATGTTATTAATAGATTTATCTATAACATAGTAAGTAGTTCCATCAGTAAGACCTGCAGCAACAGTATCTCCTTTTATATATCTTACAGGATCACCTGTTTTTAATCCGTGATCTGTAGATCCAGTAGTTAATGTTATCTGTTCATTACTTGTATTTATACTTGTATGTGCAAATGTATGTTCTTCACTCCAATCCCAGTTTCCAGGTACTGTAAAGTCATCTGTATTAGTTACAGTGCATTCAGCGTATCTAGCTATTCTAGGAGAATCATCATCTGTATCAACTAGTACAAGTTTATCATTTATTGGATCACCATTAGAATCGTTTCTTATTGTTACTTGATCTATCCAATCTGATTGGTTAGCAAATGTAGTTAGTTTAGTAGTATCACTATAAGACCCACTACCACTCACAGTGGTCCAGTTATCAAGATTAATTAGATAATTAACATTATTCTCGTCAATACTAGGATCATCATCCTGCTGCATAAGAGAAATTTTTTGCAGAAAATTATCAGTATCTAAAACATAATAATCTTCATCTATAATGAAATGATACTTAAGTGGGTTATTTAGTTTCCATTTAAACCAAGCTTGTTGTTCTCTTTTTTCTCCAGTATTGAAATATTTATATGCATATACAGTATCTGAATTAGTTTTTCCAAATAATACTATAGAGTTTTCTCTAGAATTTGTTATTAGATCTATATTTTTCTCTAATAAAGTAGGTACAATCTTACTTGTTTCGACAACTATAGGTTCTTGTTCTCTTATAATATTAGCCATCTCATTGAAGCGGCTATACTTACCTGAGTTATCTACAAAACCTACAGTAGTACCTAGAGATATAGGAGGTAAATCCTTATTATAATTATATGTAGTCATACTCCTAAGTTTAGCTGTATCTGGATTTAATATCTCAGCATCAGAAGACAACAAGAATTGTTGGTTTGTACTGAATACTGCTAGTCCAGCAGCTACTTCTATGCCATCAAATAAAGCTGATGGAAAAGTAGAACTACAAGATATATCAATTGGATCTACAGAACTAACAGCTAACGCTGTCTTAGAAAAGAATGAAGGTACAGCTAATTCTCCAGGTCTAGATAGTATAACATTCTCACCTGATAATACTGCTAATCTATTACGAAAGAATAGAATTCTATTAATCTTATTTCCTACAAAGGAAGGCATAGGATTAGTTGAATCATCACCTACATCTCGATCTGCCCATGAATATTTTTTTACTAAAAAATCACCGTTTGCTTGACGCTGTAATACGTGAGGCATAGTAGTAGCATCTAAGCTTTTCACGATACCTGGAGTAGGACATTCTACCCAACTACCTGGGCCATCAAGACCATCATTACCTTGAAACTGTAGGTAGTAATCGTCATCTGATGAACTAGCAGAGTTAGCTACTTTAACTATATACCCATCTTTACACTGTACAGGTAAATCTTGAACATCATTTATTGATTCTTGCATGACTCTCATCAAGTCTTTCTGAGGTATCTCTACACTGAATGCACTACTAGAATGTAAGTAAATACCATTACCTATTACTTGAGCAGTTATATTTGTACCTGCTATTTGAGCAGTTATACCACCTATAATTGTATCAACAGTTACAGCTGTATCTGCATCAAAAGGTGTAGGAGCTGGTCTCACTGCTTTTATATTAGATTTAACTGCTACAGTTTCAACTTCTTCTACTCGTATAGTATACTCTGCTTTTGTAGTATCATATGCACCTACAGCAGCACCACCTTTAGCCTCAGTCATTTTGACTTTCACTTGATCACCTACAACATAACCTTCACCGCCATGTAATAAGTTTACTCGGATACTATATGTACATGCAAAGTCATCAGATTGTATTTGGTTTCCAGTCTTTACCTGGCTATTCTGACCTAGTACAGTTAATCTAAATATTAAATTCTTTTTATTATCACTAGCACCATAGCTACTACCAGAAGAATTCTCAACATCAACAAGAGGTTCACTATTGTATGAGTCTGCAGAAGTTGCGCTAAATACTTGAGTACCTATACCTCTACAAGAACCGCTATCCTCACCTATAGCTAAATTATCAGCAGTTTTCCTTAATCTAGTAGCTCTAGTAACATTAGTTGTTGTTTCATTACTATATAAATTTAATGCATACTGTCTACCATTCTCTGATCTTAGTATTTCTACATAAGCAAAGTGTGAATGTTCTCTAGCATCTGTAGTACCTGTGGTACCTACAGTTTTAGTTCTATTATTTAAGAAGGTAGTATCATTAATAGTTAGTGCTTGTATATCTTCTGTAGCTGTAGCGCTACTAGGAGTTAAATAGGATGTAATAGAAGTATGATCTGAATCACCTCCATTGTAACCTTGTCCAGCTGTATCATAGTCAACAGTTTGTTCAGTACCATCAGTACAACTCCATATCCTTACCTTACCATCACTAGCTATCTGTCCTATATATGATCCTTCTGTCTCATCCCTATAGTAATGAAACCAAGAACCATTAGACTGTACATTAGCTAATGGCGTAGAACCTATACGTTTAGCTCCAGGTCTTTTATGTAATCCTTCTACTATATCAGGTATAGCATTTACTATATCTTTTACTTGACCAGGAAACTTCTTTAGATCTGGCTGCTGTGACATACCAGCATAATAACTATCTATAGTTTGTGTTACTGAAGCCATTATCTTCCTAGTGTCCTCCAAGGTTGATATGCATTATAGACTGAATCTTCTGGTAGACCAAACATAGTATGATTACCTTGATTACATTCATACTCCATTACTGCAGCTCTTGATATAGATTCTTGTTGAGCTAATAGTTGAGCTAATTGTGGATTACCAACTAGTTGTGTAGCAGCTCTGACTGAAGCTTTATATATTATATATCTTTTAAATACTTCAGGTAAGTCTTCATAAGATATTAGTTTTACTATATCTAACTTGATACCTCCAGAGTGTCCAGAGAAATCGTCTGAGTGACTCTGTTTATCATAGAGATATCCGTTTCTTTTTACTACATCATGTGTTCTATCTACCCAACCATCAGTAGTATCCATCTTTAATATATCATTACCTATAGCTATCTTACCATTAGAATCTGGTGTATAAGTAACATGTTTCTCTGTATTAAAATGCCAACCTTCAGCTTGTAAATCTACATTAGCATCTCTTAATAAGTTATATATAAATCCTATTTCTGGATTAGTCTTATTTATACTTGTTACTGGGGATTGACCAATAGCTCCCAAGATAGCATTTACAGCGGAGAGTTCGGTCTCGTTATCAATTGTCGTGGAAGCCATAAAAAAATTTGTAATAAAAAAGGGAGCCATAAAGACTCCCGTATGAATAATATATTAGAATGCCTGAGCAACTCCAGTATTAGGAGCGATACCTGCAATCAATTCCACAGCAGCAGCTGGGTTTAGAGGTGCAGCACCCATAGCTAGTCTACCGAGAATAACATCTCCTTGGTAGATAACTGATACGTCAC
>VTLG01007125.1_pt1 | contig 21334 bp, 34 predicted proteins | sample 4694571 | NCBI WGS metagenome assembly VTLG01 (sample SAMN12604809, study PRJNA352737) | marine metagenome | biome: ENVO:00000447; feature: ENVO:00000209|ENVO:00000569|ENVO:01000036; material: ENVO:00002151; isolation source: viral sequences binned using virsorter ... | reverse complement strand
CTAGGTCGCTTTTACCCGTTTGTAGATTTGTCTTTATAGAGTTTATCTTATAGGTTTTTCCGTTTATAATTACCCTATTGTCTAGTGTCAGTTCTCGTATGATTCTTAAAGGCAAATAAGCCGTTACCTTAGTTAGTCTATTAAGTTGATTAAAGATGTCTGATATGTAAGTTTTGTGATAGGTTTCAAACAAAGAATTTGTTAATGTTGTAGTTGTTACCCATTCACTTAATTCCGATGTAAAATGAATACTATCGGTTGAGGTTGAAGGTTCTAATACTCTTGAATTTGAAGGAAGATTAGCTATAGTTTTTTCCTTTGCACTATTAGGTTCATTATCGCGTTCTACATCATCCACAAAAGAATAGCTTATTCCTGTAATTTGATTGGCGTAAAATATTAAAGGCAGCTTATGATATGAATTTAAATTGTTGTCCGTAAACAATCCATACATAATATTTGTGTTGTTTTGTGTAAAGTCATCCTTCAACCTTTCAAACTGCATATGGTGAAAAGGTATTTCTACTTTATAAAGTCCCCCTGTTAAACTCTCCTCCCCTGCATTAAAAAATATTGCTCCCCATTCTTTATTAACAATCTGATTAAATTTAGTTGCTAGTATAGTCCCTGTATCTTTGTATGCAAACTTTATTTCTTTATACGCTAAAGGAACATCTACTTGAGATTCTTCTACATCTACAAACTCACTTATGTCATATGATGTTGCGCCACTATAAAAGTTATCTAGCGTGTCTACTTGTACTATATTATTTTCATCTATAAAAGCGACTAGATTGAACATCTTCCAAATAGCGTTTAAGAAGTCCATAATCTTCATTTCTGGAATCTGTTGACTTATAACAAAAGCAAAGTCTGGCTCATAGGTTACATTATTAGAATCAAATGTAAACGACCCTCCACCGTCTTGTGTATGGGTTATTGTCCACCTGATTTTACTTATTGTTACGGGTAGATTTAAAGGAACTATAAATACATCATAAGAACCTGTTGCATAAGAAAAATTTGAAGGCGCAGAAAAGGTTTGAGAACCCGATACAAAATCACTTCTAAAAACAACCGTTCCACCATTTCTAATAAGCACAGCATATTGGTCGCTATCACTAGATGTTATTGTTAATGAAAAAGTAGAAATGTTAGAAGGGTTTACAGACATACCTAAAAACGTTCCTGTCATATTTACAAGCGTATCTCCTCCTGTGCTAAAACCTGTTACTTGTATTTGTGTTTCGTCTTCTAGGTTTTCTACAAATCCACTTTTACGGTGTAACCACATAAACAAGTCATCATATCTAGTGTTACTTGAATTGAAAAAATCATTTGAAAAAGAAAGTCCGTTGGGTGTTAAATAATCAGCTTCTATCGCATCAATTATTTTACTTACTCGTAAGGCATATTTTAACTGATTCCATCTTACTCCCCTGTGAACATTTGTGCCTGCAAATTCAATATTATCTATTTCAGTGCCAACAGCAGTGCTTTGTGAAGAATCAAAATAGAGCCTTTGCGTGTGTGTAATTAGAGGTACTATCAAGTCATTTGATGTTGGGTCTAATGTTAATCCAGACTCTATAGACGCCGCTTTGTATTGTGTGTTATATGTACTTAAATCTAAACTGCTTAATTCATTTTCACCTATAATGTCTTTAAGTTGTATGCTATTTCCAAAGAATGTAATTCTATATGCGTGTGCTTTATTGTTTTTTAGGTTTACCCCATCTAGCTTAATCTTACCTTTCTTAAATAAGATGTGGTTTAATTCTATGTGTGCGGTTACTTTTTTTCTAGCATCAAATCCGTCTACTATATCACTATTGTAGTAATGCTCAAATATCTTATTATTATCTTTAGAAGCAGGGACGGTAAAAGACTGCGTAAAGTCTGTAAATATCTTATCTACATCTTTAGCGTTTTTTAGTGTTTGTGTGATTGTGATTGTTTCGTCATCAAACAACTCTACCCTATTGTCCCCTATGTATAGTTGTACTTGTTGCATTATCTGATATTCTGTATTTGGTCAAAAGCAAAATCAAAGTCTACCGTATAGGCTACTAGGGAATCGTTTAAGCGTGTTTTAAAGGTCTGTGAGGACGTTTTAGGTTTAGCAGGATATAAAGTGCCATCTAATGTAATCCAAACCTTCTCGCTTAACATAAGTTCTTCTATCCACGCATTATAGTCTTCGTTTACATATCCCGTGCTTAATTGTAAACTTGTTTTACCTTGTTTGTCGTATTGGTTGTATTGGTGTTTAGCTACATTGTAAGTAAGCGTACTGAAGTCTATGACGTTTGCTTTGTATTCTTCTCCTGTGGTGTTTATGCTTTGGGTTGTTTTGCCTACAAAGTATAAGTCTTGTAACGCACCCCATCTATTGTAAAAGGTAACCTTTACGGATTCGTGTTTAGTGCAATTCAAGTCCTCTATAAGAATCGTAAACATTTTAGTAATTACAGACTGACCCGATTGATACCTAAAGAGTTCTACTTTGTTAAAGGTTGAACCTACATTAATGTATTTTATTTTACTTGACGAACTACTAGAAGTTGATATGTCTACATCATCATTTACTAAAACACCATCTAAAAAAGTATCGTAAACCGCACCATCTTCATCTATGTCTAGTTGGTCTGTGTTTACGGGTATGCGTATAGACCCATCACTAGGTTTATATATTGTTATTTCAGAATCTGTATTTGTTCTATCTGTTAAGAGTACAAATTGTTCTGATGGGTAGTTTATGCCTTCATTGAATAAATTATATCCATCAAAGGCTAATAGAAATTGTGTTTGTGGACTACCTATTTGTGTTCCGTTTGATTGATATAAATCTGCATTTAGATAGACCCATACAGGTTCGTTGTCATAAGTACCATCAAACTCGGTTTCTATGTAATCCCTTACAAGTTCGCTTATCTCAAATACTACATAGTTGGTCGTTCCCGTTTCGTACTTTTTCAAAGAATAAACCGAACTAGGTATAACCGTTTTAGTACCCGTGTAAATACTTATATCAAGTTCTACGTAATTCAGATTCGTATCACTATACTTTATGTAGTATGGACTTCTTACATTTATTTTAGTCTCGCTCATTCTGTTGTGTATTGTAAAAATTCATCTATGTCTAATGCAAATGCTTTTATTACTTCTTCTGGTAGATTCATAAACGCCTTCTCAAAAGGTTTAGTAAAAAACAAGGTAGCCTTTGTACCCTTCTGATATAAACTTGTAGCTATTGCATATTTTAAACTCTGTCTTGTTATAAATCTTCCCTTCTCGTCTCGTATTCCTTTTATGCCTTTCTTGATTACCCACTTATCTAAACTCTTTGGTGGTATCATCTTATATCTACCCGTAAACTTAAAAGGACTATTTCTACTCTCTGGATATGTACTCTTACTACCTTGTACTCCTTCGTCTACAAACTTTCCGTAGTCCATCATATAGAACTCCATAAAAACAGAATTAGGCATAACCTTTAAGTCATACCCTAAACTACCATACAAGTCTCCTGTAGCGTTTATTTTATTCTTGGTAAGGTTTGTCCTTGATTGTTGGATTACATACTTACCAAACTTGTTAAGTTCTTTTTTTACATTATCTAGCATACATCTACATCGTTTTCTATTATAATATCAAACGTCCCTACAACACCCGCTACTTGGTTCTCAAATCTATCAGTAAAAGGTTCTATGCTTACATCTCCTTCTACTTGAAATCTATCTCTGTAAAGGTTGCCTATTCGCATCTTCTGTATTGTTTTATTTAGTACTGCTAGTTGAGTGTTGAGTACATCTTGTTCGTTGCTTCTTTCGTACCCGTCATCTTCTTCTTTAGTTACATCTACTATGTCCATCGCTATAATACTTATGTTGAATCGTAAGACCTGTTCATTACTTACAATCGTGTTTAGCATTACGTGGCTCAAAGGATAGATGGTTTGTTTGTCTAAATCTATTTGTGTGATGTCTCCATAAGTAACCTTATTTACATCTATGTTTGCTTCTAGGACTTCTTTTATTTTTTCTAAAACTCTGTATAATCCGTTCATCTATATTTTTTCTTTAGTTCTTGTGCTTCTATTTCTGACCGCTCCTTTTCAAAACTCAAAAGGGTTAGACATTGGTGTATGTTTAATTCAGTGATATGTTCAAATCGTCTAATGTCTCCTTGAGCGAGTTGATATATTGATTGATACCAACCCCATTTTTCTCCGAATTGAGATACTGCACTATACGACTCTCCTCCTCCTGCTCTAAATAATTGGTCATAAGTCTGGATAAGTCTATCCCTAAACGGTAAAAAAAAAGCAGGGAAGATATAACTGCATCTAAAGGCATATCCCTTAAGTGTTCTGCATCTACCACGTCATAGTCTACTATATTGTATCGTTCTCCGTATTTGTCTTTTATGGGTCTGTATAGAACCGACATCGCTTTGTGCATATTCTTCCAATCTCCTAGAAAGGTGTCTAGGTCTATGTACTCCCCAAAACTCATATCTTCAAGGTTAGGTATAAAACCGTATTCTTGTCCCTTTAGCGAGAACTTCCTTACGAGTTGAGGTTGTTGATTTAAAAGTTCATCAAGGTGGTTTATAATCGCTCTAACGTCCTTTATACGCATAGACATCGCTTCGGTTAGTTTAACCCCACAGAATATTTCTAACATCTTCTGTGCTACGAATTGTTCATTACTTTGTTCTACCCTCAAGAACTTCTGATACTGTCCTAGGGTAATCTCGTTTAGAGAATCTGGTACTAATATTTCTAGCTTCATATTTATATAACGAAATCTAAAGCCGATTTTTAAAATAAAGGCAAAAAAAAAGACTCCCCGAAGAGAGCCTTATCCGACCTAAAAGGTCTAACCTAACTAATCTAAAAATGAAAAATTACATATTGTTGGTTCGTTTAGAGAATAATAAATCTTGTGCAGCTTCAAGACATTCTTGATGCGATGCGTGTTTATAAACTACTTCTTCGTTTTCGTCTTCTACTCTCCAGTCTTCTCCTAAAGATGGTCTAACCACAAACATTCTATTAGGGTGTACTTCTAAAACCCATTCTTCTCTGCCTGTGTTGTCGTTTCTAGTGATTCTTTGTTCTGTCATAATCTTTGTTTTTTGTCTAATACTCCCGAAGGAGTTTCGGATATTAAATCCTCGTCAGTTAGACTTTTAGATGACTGTATTTACGATTCTTAAAGCATCACCCCAAATGTAGAATCTATTCGTTTTCTTCCCGTTCTTAGTCCAAGTCATTTTGAAGTCGTACCACTCATTTTTAGATGAATCAAGTTTCAATACTACTACGCTAAAAGTTTTATCTGTTACTTCAGAAACCCTCCCTCTATCAACTTGCTTGTCTGTGTTTATGAATTCTACTTCATTTCCTACTTGTACGTTTTCAAATTTTTTCATTGTCTTTGTTTTTGTTTCTACGAATATAACACTTATTCACAATCTACCAAAATTTTATTAACTTTTATTTTATAAAACAAATCCAATGTGTATTCATTTTCTTTCCACTCCTATGTCCATATAGTGGTTTATGTTCTGTGAGTCCTAGTATTTCTTTTACAGGAAACTGCACCTCACTCCATTTAAATATTAATGTTCCATTTGGTTTAAGAACTCTAAAACATTCTTTAAATCCTTGCCTTAACATCTCTCTCCAATCTCCTTCTAACTTACCATATTTCTTTGTTATCTGACTTTCAGAGTTCCGCACAATATGTGGAGGGTCAAATACTATGTGATAAAAAGATTCATCCTCAAAAGGCATATCTGTAAAATCCCCAACAACATCTGGGTCTATGATATTTGTTTTAGTGCCACAAGGATATGTGTCTATATGTGTTTCTTTTCTCTTGTCCATAAATAATGCTCTCTGGTCTTGTTTATTAAACCACATACCTTTAACACTACAACATACATCTAATACTTTTTTATCTGACTGCATAGCTTCCATAATTAGGGTTCTTGAGTTGGTAAGTAATAGCGTACCTCGCTGCATCTATTAAATGGTCAAATCCGTTGTCCTTTGGTGTGTTGCTTTTGGTGTCTAACCAGACGTAGTTGTTTAGTTCTTTGATTAGGTTCTTGCTATTAGGGTCTACTATTAAATCGTAGTCTTGCATTATGGTTATACCTTCGGCTACAGTTGTCTTTTTTATTCCTTTGATGTTTAGGTTTGCTTTGAGTTCTGTTATAAGTCTTTTTTCTGCCGAGTCAGCTATGATTAACTTATTACCTGCGTATTGCCTATTTAAAGCCCGTATCTCGCTAGTTGTTAGGTTGTACTTATAAAAACACTCCTTTAAGTATATTCGTTTGTTAGAAGTGTCTATAGATACCTCTACAAGGGTTGTGGGGTCGGTCATCCCATAATCTTGACCAAAAAAATTGTCTCCTTGCGGAAAATCTCCTAGTGTCCAATTCTGGAATATAACACCTTCCGCTTTATTTAACCAACCCCCTAACATAATATGGCTATACCTTTCAGGTCTTCTTTGTTTCATTACATTGGCTTGTTGTAAGAAAGAATCTGATAGGTGTTTTAAATTATCCTTGTATGTAGTGTGTATGTAAGTGGTGTCGTTCTTTGTTAGGTTGCTTCCCTCCCTTACACCTTTGTCTTCATAGAATCTTCTATATACAAAGTGTTCTTTAGTTGAAGGGTTCATTATTAAAAACACTCTATTGGGTAAGTCCTTGTGTCTTATAGAGAGGTCTATCTTGTCAAATATGGATTCGTCTGTTAGTTCTTCCGCTTCATCTAGCACCCACGTAGAAACTCCTTGTAAGGATTTAAGATTAGCCGTTTGGTCTCCGCTACTTGTTTTGATTCCCCTAAATAATATCTTACTACCCGATTCAACGTTTATGATTTCATCCTTTGTGATGTAGAACATACTTCTTAAATCAAGTAGGTCTATCTTTTCTAGGAACTCTGGTATGATGGAAATGTGAGCGGATTTTAAAGTGTATCTTGTAAATAAGATTGTGTGTCCTTCTTCTAGGGTCAAAAGAAGTATAAGGGTAGTGATGTTAAAACTCTTACCGCTACCCCTACCTCCCGTAATAATCGTATACCTTGATTCTGATTGTGGGATTAGTTTGTATTGGCTCTGTAACTCAATCAAAAGTTACCAAGTCCTTGAAACTCAAATTAAGACCGCCAGATGTTACATCTATGCTTTCTTTAGGCTTACCATACCTGTAGTTAAAATAGAGTTGTAACGCTCTCATATCTCCATCCATTATTCTGTTTTGGAGTATCTCTATAGCTTCGTCCTTGTCTATAATCGCATCTAGTCGCTCTATAAGTTTACCCTCTACGTCTTTAGGCTTTCTACCTGCCTTACCTTTTGTGGAGTGTCCTCCGTTATTTCTTCTTCCGTCCATTTAATATAGATTAATTAATTAAAGTCCACAATATCCAGAATCGCACTCGTTAAAGTCATCCTCAAAGAGTTCGTGTTGTAAATTCCAAGACATTATATCCTTATAACTTATTTCTTTTTTAAATTGCGATATGTCTGTTTCTTGATTTGCAAACCATTCCATTTTATTAGGATGCTTATCTGACATCTTTTTAAGTAGTGTTGTAGACCTATGAAAACAACCTACGCAGTTATTAATCCAAGCAAAGCGTACAAGTTTATCTTTCCAGAACTCTTCTACCTTGTCTTTAAATACTCCATCTTCTATAAGAGGGAAACTAGGCTTTCTGTGTTTAAACTCTGTCCACTTGTTTCTAGTGCCTATCTTACCTGTTATTACTTTGCTATACATAAATCCGTCTTCCTTGCATCGTTCTAACATATTTTTTGCCCTTCGCATTTCACTCGCTCTAAATCCTATTCTTTCTTCTATAGGTTCTTTTATGTTGTCCCACCACCAATTTTTTATAGGTTCTAGTTTCATTTCTATTGTACAAAACCTTTGCATCACATTAGGTACATATCTCTTTCCTTCGCTTCTTATTAGTATCTCATCAAAAGTCTTACCTGTAACCCAATGTATTTTTTGTCCTATGTATTGCTCTAGGTCTAGCATTGTGTAGATTATCATATCGTCCTCTGCCGTTGCGATAAAGGGTGCTTGTATTCTATCTTCTACTTCTTGTCTTATCTTCTTATCTGGGAACTTACACTTCTCATCCTCTATTCTAACCAAAGCAAACACATTGTAGTCCGCAGGATAGTTAGCTGCGATATATGATGAGGTTTTACCTCCCGATAAACTGTTTACAGTCTTCATTTTATTAATTCTATAGTAGGTAATAGAATACCCCTAGAAGTGTTGTTATCTCCTCCTAGAACGTCTCTATCTGTTCCTATGTGATTTCTACACATCTGTTTTAATTTACTTGTCTTGATTAGCACAAAGCAGTCTTCAGCCATTTTAATAGACCAAAAGTCTGCTTGTGTTGTTGCTATCCCACTAGGTTTGTTTCTTGATTCGTATTCTATAAAAACGTTTCCTGTTCTACTAGAGTGTTTAGAATCGTCTTTTATTTCTAGTGTTTTGTATGATAGTATTTGTCCTAGTTCGTTCTCTGTAAGTTGCCCTAGTGCTAAATCATATTTAAAATCAGAGTTGTACTGCATATCTATATAACGAAAAAAAAGTTACATTTTGATAATCCCGAAGGTTTTTCCTCTATTCATCTGCATCGCTAACTTCTCATATCCTATCTTATAAAACTGCGCTACTTCGGTTAGGTGTTTAAAGAATCGTTTCTCTTTACTAGAGTAGAAACTGCATCGTCCTTTGTGTCTGTCCTTTGATTCTTCGTTATCGTTCTCTAGGTAGTCTAGCATATCATCTATATACACCTTGAAGTGTTCGCTCTTTACTCTTTTCTTCCACTCCTTGTATTCTTGTATGGTGTTTTCTTTTAACTCTGGTGTCATATTGTGTGAGGTGCTTTACTAGAAACTTTAGTTCCCTTTCGTTTAATTTATTTAGGTTGTCTTTTGCATACTTTAAATGTGTAAGTCTTGTGCCGTGTTCTATCAGATTATCTATGATGTCGTTGAACTTTGGGTTGTATTTTAGTCGTATCTCAAAGTCTCTTAATGAATGTAACACCGTTGCGTGGTCTTTTTTCACACCATACCTACCACAGATGTTACCTATGCGAGAAAGACTGTATTTAAAGTGTTCCCTTAATATAAAATAAAATAAGGCTCTGCCATCTACGTATTCTCTTTTACGAGTGTTTCTAAATATGTCTATCCCTAGTGTCTCGTTTATCTTGTCTTTTATTTTGTCTTCTATCATAATGTTCCTCTTATTACGTAATCTTCTAAACTTTCTCCATTATCAAAAAAATCTCTATAAGTTTCTATAGCTTGGTCTACCTTTTGTTCTCCAGAATAATAAAACTCTTCTGATACATCAAAGATTCCTATATCTAGGGTCGCTTTGTCTATTACTAGAAATCTAAACTCTCTATAGTCTTTTTTAAATAAATTGCAGTATATAAAACATTGACTATCGTACCCGTAGGCTTTAGCTTTATAGGTCGGAAACGCTTTTAGGTCTTGTGTGGTCTTTAAGTCCACTAGAACGCTTCCTAGTACGTCTGCCTTTGCCCTAAATGGATAACCAAATATCTCATCTATTGCAGGTACTTCAAATTGAGCAGCCGATAACAAATCTATAGCGTAGTGGTTTTTTAGTAGTGCATCTGCCATACGTTCTGCTTCGTTCTTTTCCTTAATCGTGTAAACCTCTCCTAGTTCTATCTTCGCGTCTTTATACTTCTTGGTGTTCTTGCTTTGTACATCCACAAAATTAAGTTGCTCAAACTTTTGAGGTTCTAGTATTGCCATATGAAACAGTCTTCCGTTTCTTAAAGGTTGTGTTTCTATGTTTCCGTACTCTGTTACGTACTTATACTTTTTAGGGGATTCGTTTAGTAGTTTAACCGATGAAGAACTCAAGGCTGCTTTTCCTAAATAGCCGTAGTAAAATGTATCGTCGTACATCTTATCTAGTAGTTCTTCTTTGTCCCACGTTTTAAAATCTAATAGTGTCATATTCTTTGTTCTAGTGCGTGTATGTCTTTTGTTAGTATTTCTAATTGTTCGTGGAGGTCTACGTTTTCTTTTCGTAGTTCTTCGTTTGATGCTTCAAACTTTAATTTCTCTATTTCTGCATCCTTTAACTTAAACGCTCTTTCCTTTCTTTCATTGTGTAATTTAGCTACGTAAACAAGAACCTTTGCCCACCTTGTAGAAAGTTCTATAAGTACTTTAGAGTTGCTACGCTCCTTTTGTTCTTTTAGGATGTCTGAAATTACCTTTGCATCGTCAAGGTATAATAATGCTTTTTTGTCCATTGTTTTTGTTTTAATGTTTATGCAATATAGTACTTGTTAACAATATCACAAACTTTTATACACTTTTTTTTAGGTCATCTATATCTACATTATAGTTTATTTTTATCGCTTGACTTTCTTCTAGGTAGTAAATCTCTTTGTCTGTTTTGTTTGTGTTCCACATTGTAGTTTGTGGACATCGTTGTATTGTGAGTTCTGGTAAGGTGAGGTCGTTTAGGTAATACAGGTAGTTTCCTTTTGGGTCGGCTACAAAGTATAATTGTACCCCGTCAAATTGAGACAAACAATCGTACTTCTTTTTCTCTAGCATTTTCGTTTCATAGTACTTGGTTCTAAACTTCATCTCTATCACACAGTCCTTTCCTTTAATAGTTTTGCCTATGCCATCGTAACAAAGGTTCTGCTCTCCTACCCATTCTATTTCGTACCCCATTACATTCATTAAACCTATTACGGCTTTCTCTAGGTTATCCCACTTGTTCATATAAATCGGTTAGGTGTTTTATCCATTTGTTGACCTGTTTCTTATTACAACTACAAGGTACTTTCTTTGGATGATTAAAGTACTTTGCGTGTAAATCCGCTACAACGTTCAACTGTTGGTAGGTTATGTTGTCTTGTCCTATTATTGGTTCAAATAGTTTCTTGTCGTTCTCGGTCATTACAAGTTAAATTATTTAACCACACTTCTCGTTCATAACATCCGCAGTCTTCTTTTCCAAACTTACGGGCTATCCATAAGGCTACAGTATACGCATTACCAAAGGTTAGTAGTTCGGTAATAGCGTGTACCATAGTCCCTAGTTTAATGTAACATCCTATTCTCATAAAAATAATGATACTATAAAAATTATTATAAAGGCTAACATACAACCTAAACATACGGCTGCTGATAGTTCTATAGGTACTTGGTTGCTTGTCTCTACCCTTGCACCTGTTACTAGTTCTTCTGATTCTGTAAATTCTACTTTCTTCATATCGTTTGTTTTAATAAGTGTTCTATATCAGAAAATCTAACCTTGACTATTACATCGTCTTGTAGCCATTCTTTTCTTGAATAGAACTTGTTATACTCTTTTTTAGTTGTTGTCTCTTTGACATTAGTTTTTACGTAATCTAATAAACCTTCTCGCTCAAATACATAAAAGACCTCGTTGATATAAAATATAATGTACTTTGCTTCTCCTTTTAACCAACCATCAAACCCTTTAACATTTACTACTTCTAACCAGAGTTCTTCTTTACTTTTACTTGCTTTAATATCTACTCCTATGCCATTTACATAAAAGTCTATATGCTTCATTTTATCATCGTGTACATTAGTTTTTTCTACTTCGTGTCCTCGCTCTAACATAGTATAGTAAAAAATATTCTCTACCTCTTTTCCTTTTGACCAAGAATAAGTCCACCGCTCTTTTGATATTTTTTCAATGTTGTAACTCAAATTACTTCTTTTAGTATTCGTTTTACTTTTTTATATGTGTTATAAAGAGAGTAGTAGCTAATGTTTGTTTTTCTTGATAATTGGCTTATACTTTCTCCGCTTTCTATAATCTCAAAAACCTTTTGGTCGTACCAATACAATTTCTGTAAGGTCTCTAGGATTTTTTCGTAGTTCTTTAAGTATTGTACTTCTATTTCATTGTTAGGGTCATTGTAGTCCTCTAATTCTACTAATATGTACTTGGCTTCTTTTCGTTTTAAATCCAAGAAGATACTAGTAAGAACCTTAAAAACATAAAAGTGATTTATCTCTCCATCCCTAGTAATATCCTTTCCCTGTTTTATTACTCGGTCTAGTTTAATATACATCTCACCTACAATGTCTTCTGCCGTCCATTCATTACACCCAAAGGACTGCACAATTTCAAGCCATTGTTTATGTTTTTTAAAGGCTAATTTTAATCCGTCCACGTGGTTATAATTATCGCGAATATCCCTAGTAAGATTTGGTGTCTATCCCATTCTTCTTCTACACCCTCTTGCTCTGGTTCGTAATAAATATATCCTACTGCTAGACCGTATAAAGGTGCTAGTTGAAAGTGAAAAGACTTATTTCCTATTTGAATATTCATAGTTTACTTTTAAGGTTGTCCGCTCCTATACAGAAGCCTGTTCGGTTGGGCAAAGATGTTAGTCGTACAGGTTCGTCTAAATTAGTAGGTCTACCCCCAGTGTCTAAATCTTTTATTTTTCTAACGTGTATGTCGGTATGTACCCAATCGGTTCTATGCTGGGTGTACCTGTGTATGCAAAAGAAATCATCCGCTCGGTTTCCAAACTTACCACCCGATTCTACATCTGCCATTGAAGGGGGTATAGGATGCCCTGCGTACTGATGTCCCTCTGGGTGTTTCTTACGAAGTGCTTCGGTTACCGCGTGGGTATTTAGCCATATAGATACATTAAAGACCTTACAAAACAATCGCATCTCAGTTGTCGCTTGATAATCGTATTCGTGTGCGTTATGTGTCTTTTTAATTAAAGAGTTGTAAGGGTCTATTAAAAACCCATCAAACTTCCACTCCTTATAAATACCTTTTGCTTCGGTCAATAAGTCTTTATACGCATATAGTTTAGTAGTGTCTATAATTTTATATCTTTTACTAAAGTCATCCGTAAACATCCTTATGTCCTTTTCTGGTATTTTCTCTAAAGGTAAACCCGTATGGAACTCTATTATCTTTCTCATTATACTATAGTCCGTATTCTCTGAAGAATAAATTAACCAGTTCAATTTATGTTTACGTCCGTACAAGTACATTAGGTATAATACGATATGTGTTTTTCCTACGTTTGCGTGTCCTGTAATTACATTAAAGTTTCCTCTTTTAAATCTAATATGGGTGTCTATGTCTTCGTGTCCTATAGTTAAGCCTTCTTCTATCTCTCCTCGTTTTACTTTAACAAGGTAGTCCGTAATTTTGTCTTTGTTTACTAGCATATAAAAAACCCTCCGAAGAGGGTCTCTATTTTAAAATGGTAAATCTTCTTCTACTTGTGCCGTTTCGCTACTTGCTATGCTCCACGCATTTATAGAATTAAAATATCTAGTTTCTCCTTTGGGGGTTGTCCATTCTTTGCCCCTTAAGTTTATCCCCACCGTAACTCGGTCTCCTACCTTGTTGTTTTGGGTTTTGTCTACGTTATTTTGCGTAAACTCTACCATAATCGTTTGAGGGTAATCGCCCTCTGTTACTAATACTACTTCTCGCTTTTGGAAGTTATTATAAGTCTGTACTTGTCCGATTGATTTAATTTTTCCTGTTATTTCCATTATCCGTGTATTACATAGTTTACAAAAAATCTTGCGGTATCTACAACTTCAACTTCGTCTATCTCCATCCCTAATTCATTAGAGTGAAAATCTACCGCTGCTTTCAACATACTCTGCCTAATAATGTGTATTTGTGCATTATCTTCTTTAGGTGGTAGTTGTAAGGATGCTCTAAAATCCCCTTCTAGTTGGTAATGTATAATATCACCTACTTTCTTTTTAAACTCTCCTACGGCTAGGAAATACTTCTTGTCTCCGTTTTCCATACCGACGTAATAGTTTTTCATCATTCTTCCCTTAACCTCTCTATCGGGTTTAGGGGTTACAAAAGTTACTTTGCTAGTCTTCATTTTTTTCTAAATTAAATTGATAAATATCCTTCTTTAGTTGCCAAAGGATTTCTTCTGGGTTCATACTTTGTTTTTTAAAGTTATACCCAAATATAATTAAAAAACTTAAACAAAAAAAAAGAGGTGCAGAAAAACTACACCCCTCATCAAAACAAAGACTAAACTAATTCTATGAAGAATTACACAAATATAATACTATTCTAGCCGTTTAAGTTTTTCTTGGTAGTCAAGTATTAACATTTCTATGTCTCCTGTAGAAAACTTTACGAGTTCTCTTGATTTTTTTAAGAGTTTATCCGCTTTTCCTTCTTCTTCTTTGTTGAGGTTTATAGCAAACTCATACTGCCTACCCTGATTCCCAACATTACAGCCGTAACATTGTGGTCTAACGTTGTCTTCATCCCATCTAGTACTATAATGTCTACGGGACATAAAATGACCTGCTTGTATCTTTTTTACTTCGTACTTCCTACCACAAGTATAACAAGTACAGATTCCGTTTTTAGAGTGTTTAAGTCTGATGTATTTAGAAAAGATGCTATCTAGTTTTTTTACTAGTTTACTTTTTGATTTTTTTACAGGTGTCTTCCTCATAAACCTCTCAATAACTCATTACCTATATTTTCGTCTAGGGTCTTTATAGCTTTGTATACCCTTTTACTTTCTTTTTTTGTTTCTTCTATTTCTTTTTTTAGAGAGTCTGTACCAAGACGGGTGTACATATCAGTATCATACTCAAGTAACTTATCTATCTTTTCTTTTTTAGTTATATCTAGTTCTAATATACTATTTATCATAATATGCTTTGTTAGATTATTTCTGTCTGAAAAGTGCATAGGTTACCCTACACACCTTTCCACTATGCTTCGTTGAGTTACCACCGCCCGAATAAGTGCAAGTAGATTTAATAGGTTATCTACTCTCGCCAATGCCACTCTCCTATAGAGTACAGACCTTCGTTTGGCGTAAGGTATTTCTACCTCTCGGTTGAAGTGGTACTTTGTCTGCTTCCCGTTCTAGTACCTTTAATCTTGTAGCCGAACCGAGTCAATGGACGTATAAACTACAAGACAAATATAAACTATTTTTTTATTTGAGCATACTTCTCTATAGACCTACCAGAAAAATAAGCAATATATACCGATGTAGTAAGTGTAGTAATAAGGTCTATCCAATGCTTTTCTACTTTGAATATATCTAAAGAGTCTAATACGATATAAAGACTAACAATCACAGTTAGATATAATATAATTAAAGGTCTTACGATTTTGGCTAGTTTATTATCTGATTTAGCATCTGCTTCCCAACGCTTTGTAACCGCATCTAACTCTCTCTCATCCATTTCAAGGAGTTTTAACGCAGTTTCTTTGTCTTGTGGTGTTAAACCCTTGTCATCGTCTATAAGGTTCTTAACAAGCCCTAAAACACCCTTATCAGGTATACTATCTGCTAATACAGAAGCAATACCGTTTTTACCTATGATAAACTTACCTACTTTAGTGTCTTTAAACTTCTTTTTAGGCATAAGTCCAAATTACATTTTGTGGTTTATCTAAATCTATGTCTATATGTATAAAGTTCTTTCCTATACCTATACGGTAAAAGTACTTGGTTAGTATGTTTAAGAGTTCGTATCGTTCTCTTCCGTTCTTTACTTTTATGTCTACCGCTAAACCTTTAAGGTGCGAAGAGTTTTTAACTCCCCCCGCCTTTAGGTTTGCTTCTTTAGTTCTATAGCCACTAGAGATTCTAATAGGCTTTCCGTACTCCGCCCTCACTTGGTCTAACATTTCTATGATGGTATCACACATCATTTGTCCACTACCTTGTATGTCTGGACTATCAAACTCTTCGTATGTGAAGTACTTAAAATGCATATTATATTAAAGAGTCTTTCTTCTGTATTTTAGATTCTAATCGTTCTACTCTTTTGATTAGTCTCATTTGTTTTCTAGACTCTCTTAACTCTTTCTTTAATTGCTTTCTTTGGTATCTAAACTCTGGTTTATTAGGTATTTCATCCGCAGCGTGTGTTAATACAACACCGAGTAGAAAGTGTATTATTGTTTTCATTTAATACCTACTTTAGCTTTTAGTCTACCCCATACTGCTACTGCTTGTCCTACAAAGAACATAACTGAAGCAATAATATTGTCTGCTCCTGTCGCTAACTCTTCTGCTCCTGCGATAACTTCTGTAGAAGCACCTTGAATGTCTACACTACCATCTGTGAGTGCATAAACAACCCCTGAAATAGAGGAAATGATTAAACCGATAATCGTCTTTGATGTGTACCAAGATTTAAACTCTTGTACTTTTTCTGCTACTTTTTTAGCCATTTTTCTTATGTTTATTAATTATTGATATTACTTCTTCTTCTTTTAGATATAGTTTAAAAGATAAGTCTGAATGCCATTGATGTACAGGGGTATTTCCCTTATATAAAATGACTACGGGAACTGCATTAATCTTGCTTTTTAAGTCTTCGTTTTGGTCTTCTAAATAACCAAACTTGGTATCTATTTTGTAGTGCGACAAGTCTACATTATTAGCTTCGTTCCAAGATGCATTAATTTGCACTAAAGTCAGTTCTTGTGCCTGTAACAAGAATGGTGTTATAAAAAGGAATAATCGTTTCATTTGTTTATGATTTCATATAGTTTCTCATCTATCTTATCCAACTTGTTACTATTTTCCTCTACCTTCTTTTGAGTGTTCATTATCGTTTCTCTAATAAGTTGGTCTTTTAAATCATACTCTGTCCTTGACACTTCTGGCTTTGGAAGTTCCTTCGCTACTTCAATGTCTTTTTGTAACGAGAAGTACATAGCAACCAAAGAAACAACTCCTCCTATAACAAGTATGATGGTTTTTAAATCTAATGTAAGTTCTGTGCTTTCGCTTATCTTCGTCATTATATCTTATATTTTAAACTTCTTCTTGTGGTTCTGGGAAATATTCTGGGTGTAACTCTTTACACTTTGCTGTCCATTCTGCAATCGCTTTAGATGAACCGAAAACGTGCACTCCCATAGGCTCACACCATATTGTAAAGTCTACCCAATCTTCATCTGGCTCTCCATCCCATAAGACATCTACGTGGTAATCCTCTGACAATACAGGCGGTGTTAGTTCATTACCTTCTTCATCGTAAGTACCTTCTACTATAGGAATATAACCTAGTCTTACTATTGCGTGTCTGTGTTCTACTTCGTTACCTTCTTCGTCAACTGATAGTTGATTAATCTTGGTTGTTGCGGCTCCTTTAGAGCCGAATTGATATTTTCTAAATGTTCTCATACTATGTTGTTAAATCTGCTAATTCTGTATCTGTTAATGGAGTTGAAAAGGTTATAATTTTTTTGATGTGTAAATCATTAAAGTGTTTCCTACCTCTTACATTTATATTACGAAGGTTCAAAACAACTCCGTTATATCCAAAGCCAAAGGGTGTACTTTTAACACCATTATTATAATAACAATAATTGCCACTTTGTAAACGAATCGCTATTTTATTTGTAGTTGTTGTGTCAATAAAGCCACTTCCTTCTGATATTTTAACTCCGTTATCATCTAAACGAAAACCAAATCTTATCTCATTGTTGTTTGCAGAATGAAAAAGATATATCCAAAGTTTAGTAGTGCTATCATTAGGGTCAGTTATTATAATTACCTCTTTAAAACCTTCAATAACATCATCCTTGACATCAAATTCTATAAACAAAACTCCTTCTCCATTATTAAAAGGGTCAAAAGGCAAATCAGCATTTGATGAATCTATAGTCCTAGTAACACTCGTACCATAAGTAGGAATAAGGCTAGTAGCGAATGACCCTTCTTCTTGTTGCGCTCCCCATACTAAAATTTCATCATTATGAGTTGTAAGGTTCACATAAAACCTTGCGACTGTAGATGTCGCAGTTGCGGTTACATCAATACGCTTCCAACCATCAGCAACACTTAAACTAAAATCAGCGTGGAAATTGTTAACATCTCTTAATCGCACATCTCCTGTTCCAGAAATCCTTTTTACATAAATACTATTAGTTAGTGTTGTTCCAATCGTGGTAGAATCAACATAAGCTAATTGATTGTTTGTGTTTAAGCCTTGAATCTTCCAACAAATAGCACGACCTTCAGGATTTGTATTTGAAGTTTCTGTAATCGTTATATTCCTTGTTGGGGATGCGTTAACCCATTCAGTAGCACCTATGTATTCAGATTGCGTAACTAAATTCTGTCTCTGTGGTTCTAGCAAAAGAGAAGGACAATCACCATCGTAGTCTAATCTTGGTACATTGTCTGTTATACCTTTATAGACCGCACTTGTAGTAGTTTCTATAACATCTGTCGCTACAAGACCTTGTTCTAGTTGTGCATCTTGGATGTATATAAACGCATCAGAAACACTTCCACCTTCAGTAGTTCCTGTTTCACTTGGATAAATACGAACATCTGTTACAGATTCATCAAGCGTGATTGAAACCCTATACCAACCAGAACCTATATGCGTAATGCTAGAAGTAATATTATCAGAATCTAAAAAAGTATTCGTGCCTGTTCCATCAGTAGGTAAGCTAAAAATTCCTTTTGTTAAACTTCCGCCATTAGTAAGTAAACTTATATGGTCAACATTTCCTTTTTTAGCGTACACACTAAATGTTTGAACTCCACTTTGTGAAATAGTCTGCTTTATAAATCTTGCACTTGAGTCGCTTCTTTGAATCTTCCAAGCATCTGAACTTCCATCGTAACCACTTTGTCCACCTACAGGTGTCAGCATATTATCCGCTTTAGTCCAAGTTGTATCAAAGTTATTACTCTGTAGTAGCAAGTTACTTCGCTCTTTTTCTATTAAGCCTTGACTATTTACCCTAGTAGCATAACTAGACCTTGTAAAGTCAAAATCACCATCTCCACTTGTAGGCTTTTGGCTGAATACCTTTCCTGCTTTTGTTCCGCTAGGGATTAATACTAAACTTGCTTTATCGTATAAACTCATATCGTTGTTAGATTAATACATTCGTTGTCTGACAGTGTTTTGTTGAAGTATAAGATTGATTTGCATTTCCCGTAGAAATTTTCTGAACCGCTTCCGTTATCAAAACTTAAGGTATTTAAAGTTCCGATTGAGAAAACATTTCCGCTTGATGTTCCTACTTTAGAACCGTTTACAAATAGACTAAAATCGTTTTGCTTGTATTTTATGGCTAATTTTATGTTAGATGTTTGAGAAACCCCGTGAGACATAGTGCTTCCTTGTAAAGCACCGCCAACTACAACGCCTGAATTAACTTGACCAGCTGTTGCTCTCAATTGCAAGAAAACCCTATTTGATGAAGTGTTGTTGATTGATATAGTTCTAGAAGTTCCGTCATCAGCTAGAGCAGCGATTTCAGCAAACAAAACACCTTCTTCATCATTAAATATAGTACTATCTCCAGCGTTGTTACATACATCCGCAGCCCTAGTAGCAGCCTGTCCTCGTGTAGGGATGTACGATGTAGCGTAAGAGCCTTCTTCTAGTTGCCAACCCCAAGTTTCAATACTTGTTGTGTCTGAACCAAATCTTCTGTCAACATCTAATTCAAAATTTCCGCTTGTGCCATCTGCTTCAAATGTGAAACCAATTCTAAACCAACCATTCCCATAATCCTTTACAAAAATATTACTTCTAGAACCAGAGTTGAATCCAGTTGCAAGATATGAAAAAGATTGTCCATCCCATTCAAAACCACTTCTAAATAAGGTGGTACCACTTATACGACAACCAACAGTAGTCACCGCAGTATCTCTTAAATCAATATTTTTAACAAAGCAAGAAATAGTATAATCATTTCCACTTACAAGCGTTGCGTTGTTGTTAGAAATAGGAAATATTCTATCATTTGCACTAGTTCCGTTTTTTTGTACTTTCAAAGAATTTGTTACTCCTTCTGGAGATGTTCCGTAGTTTTCAGTTAAAATAACATTAGTGCTACTTTGAGGAGTTCCCTCGCTAGTCGGTACAATATTAGTCCTCTGTGGCTCTAACAACAATACAGGACATTCTCCACTCCAGTCTAATCTAGGAAGGTCTGTCGCTTCTGTTACTTCTACTAATGATATGTTGTCTAATACTACATCTATACTTGAGTTTCTAACTATTTCTAAATGTGTGCCTATTGGTTGAAAATAAAGTATATATTCTCCTACTTGTGTAATGGTTTGTTGAGCAACACCACTTCCTGAAAAACCAATTCTTATAGAACCAGATTGCTGTACTTCAGTAACATCAAAAGTCAACTTGTAAGTGCTACTAGAATTAACTATGTTTCTTTGTTGTAGAAACGAACCAACTGTGCCATCAGATGAAATTCTAACGCCATCACCTTCATATATTGCTGTATCTCCAAGAATCCAATCGTCTAACCCTTGAACCTCTTTTACTGATATGTTGTCTAGCGTTACATCTGTATTAGATTGTCCTCTTTTTATAAGTAAATTTTTATCTGCTCTATCAAACACAAAATAAACTTTCTTGTTAGTTCCTGTTGTAAGAGTGTCTAGTTCAATGTCATCGCCTATTCGTTCAATAATGCACTTTCTGCCGTTTGTGGCAACTACATCGTATTCAAAAAGAATTAACTTGCCTTGTGTGAAATTTGTATTATTTTGAACTATGTTTGCATTTGCTCCTGTAACAGTATTATTTATTCTTGCACCTTGTTCAGTAAATTCTGCTCCACCCGAAAAAGTCCAATTCTGTCCTACTTCTTTTACTGATATGTTGTCAACTGAACCTACAAAATCTGCGTTACCCGTAACTGAAAGGGTTTTGTTAATCATCCCGCTTAAGTATTCTATATATTCTCCATCAGCAGACCTATCAACACCTTGTGCATCATTACTAATTTTAACCCTAACATTTCCACTAACATAATTGGAAACAGTAAATGAAACTTTATATATTTTATTTAGGTCTAATGAAGTTATAGTTTGGTTTGTATTAGAGTTGCTAGATTGTGTTCCGTCATAACTTAAAGAGCCATTGCTTATACTTGCTCCATTGCCAAGAGTCCAATCGCTATCTGTATCAAAATCTCCATTAGTAACAAGTTCACTCCCTATTTGCTCAAAGTCTCCGTTCTGTACTAACTCACTTGATAGCGTTGTATCAAAGCTACCGTTGTTTACTAACTCGCTTCCTACTATTTCTACAGGTCTTACTAAACCTTGCTCGGTTACTCTAGTTGCTCTGTCTGCTCCTCTAGAGAAATCAAAATCAGCAGGTGCTTGGTCTACTTCTACTACGGAGATATTGTCTATTGAAAAAGTGTCTCCACCAGAAGCCAT
>VTLG01013202.1_pt1 | contig 21345 bp, 26 predicted proteins | sample 4694571 | NCBI WGS metagenome assembly VTLG01 (sample SAMN12604809, study PRJNA352737) | marine metagenome | biome: ENVO:00000447; feature: ENVO:00000209|ENVO:00000569|ENVO:01000036; material: ENVO:00002151; isolation source: viral sequences binned using virsorter ... | reverse complement strand
CTATGTGAAAGATGTAAAAAGTATGCTTGAAGGAATTCAAATTATGGAAAAAGCAGCTTTAAATGTTTTTAATAAGGATACGGAGAAATAATAATGGCAACAGGAACTGAATTTAAAATTAAAGCTGTTATAGATGGCCTAGAAGGTGTAAAAGCTTTATCAAGTAGTGTAAAAAAACTACAACAAGCAACAAGGCCAGCAGATTTAGAATTTAAAAAATTAGCAAACAGTACAGCAAAATTAGCTAGGTCTAGCGATATATCAGAAAAAGAACTTAGAGCATCTGTATTTACAATGCGTGAGTTAAGAGATAACACTCGTATTGCATCAAATGAATATAGAAAATTTACGAGAGAAATAGAAAGAGCAGAAAAAAGACTTAGAAGCTTAAATAAAACTGGTAGAAGTGGCGGTCAATTTGGTAAAGCTGCTGCGGCAGTTGGTGGTTCTGCTTTATTAGGTGGTGATGCTTTAGCTGGCAGTTTAATCGGTGCTGGTATTGGTACTATGATTGGTTTGCCTTTGGTAGGGGCTGGTGTTGGTGCATTGGCTGGAAATATAGTAATTAGACCAATAAGAGAAGTCTCGTCTGAAGTTGCTTCTTATTCTGCAAAGTTAAACTTAGCTAAGACTGCGTTAGGGGCTGTTAGCGATACACAAGAAGACTATAATCAATCGTTAAAAATTGCTAGACAAGTTAGTAAAGATTATACCGTTGATTTGTTAGATACATTAGATGGTTATTCTAAAATTAGTGCTGCTGCAAAAGCTAACAATTTAACTTTACAAGAAACAGAAGATATATTTAGAGGTGTAATTTCCGCTGGTGTTGCGTTTGGTGGTAGTCAAGCTGATTTGCAAGCTTTGATAAGAGCGACTACTCAGGTGCTGTCAAAAGGTAAGGTATCGGCTGAAGAGATGCAGGGGCAAATTGGAGAAAGACTCCCTGGTGCGGTTGCAAAATTTGCAGAAGCTACAGGTAGAACATTACCTGAGTTATCAAAAGCATTTGAACTTGGAGAAGTTACAATTGCAGACTTTGTAAAATTTTCACAAAAACAAGTACAAACATATGATGAAGTTGCGAAAACTATTGGTTCATCTCCAGAAAAAGCTGGTGAAAGATTAAAACTTGCACTTGATACTGCAAAAGAAAATTATGGTACTTTTTTCCAAGGTTTAGGTGCTGAATTTCAAGATCAAATTACCAAATTAGTTTCTTGGTTTAATGAAAATCAAACTACCGTAAAACAATTAGTTGTTGAGTTTGCAAATGCTTTTGAAAAAATAAAACTTATTTCTCAGTTAATGATAAAACAAGTTAAAGAATTTTTTGTAAATAATTTCGGTTTTCTTACAGGTGTTGCAGATTTTGCCGTCAAAATGTACGACAAATTTATTAAAAAAACAAAAGAATTTGGCAACGCTTTAGTAGCTGGTACTGAATACGAAAAAATTATTAAAGGTAAGGGTAAATATACAATAGATGATTTATTCCCTGAGTTTAAACCTGACGTAGGTTCTGCTTCTGGAAGTGTAGATGAAACTTTAGAAGAGAATAAAAAGAAAGTTAATGACTTTTTAAAAGGAACAAAGGCTGGTTTAACAAGTTATAAAGATTCAATTAAAGAGTTTTCGGAATCAGTAGCTGATGCAGTATCTAATGCATTTAAAAAGATGGAAGATACCCTAGTTAATTTTGTAATGACAGGTAAACTTGCTTTTCAAGATCTGGCAAGATCAATTATTCAAAGCATGGCTCGTATTGCAATACAACAAACAATAATGAAACCATTTACTGGCTGGTTTGAAAGTTTATTTGAAAAGAATGCAAAAGGTGCTGTGCATACAGGTAATACAAAAGTAAAAGAATATGCAAAAGGTGGAATGATAATAAATAGTCCACATTACAAGATGATGGCAAATGGTGGTATAGCAGTTGCAGGGGAAGCTGGCAGCGAAGCTATACTTCCGCTAAAACGTGGTCGAGGCGGGAGACTTGGAGTAGAAATGTCAGGTGGTGGTGGTACTGTCGTAAATGTTTCTGTAAATGCTGATGGTACTTCTGTTGAAGGCGAATATGATAGAAGTAGGCAATTAGGACAGGCTATTGCTGCTGCGGTTCAACAGCAATTAGTACAAGAACAAAGACCAGGAGGTTTATTGTATGGCTAGTTGGGATACAACTGTAAATATTCAACCTGATTATGGTGCAACAAAAGAATCTTCTCCAGTTGTAAGGGAAGTTCAATTTGGCGATGGCTATATTATGGCTGCAAAATTTGGGTTAAATACTAATTTAAAAAGATGGAATTTAACTTTTTCTAATATTACAGAAACACAAGCAGATACTATTGAAAACTTTTTGAACGCTAGGGCTGGTCAAGAATCATTTGATTGGACACCACCTGATCAGTCATCATCTTCTAAATACAGATGTAAAAATTGGAGAAAAGATTTTCCTTACAGTAATTTACACACTATTAGAGCAACATTTGAAGAGGTTGCTATTCCATGACTGCTGTATGGTCTGCTAATACATCTATATCATTAGGCACAATTGTTAAAGGTAATAGTGCCTCTTATTCTGGTTTTCATTTTAAATGTACAACACCAGGACAAACTGGTAATTCTGAACCTAATTGGCCTGACACAATAGGTTCAACTGTTATTGATAATCAAGTAGTTTGGACTGTAATAAGTGCTGTATATGACTCTGCTAATAAATTAGAACCTTCACCCTATATAGAGTTATTTGAGCTTCATCCAGTACAAGCTTTGCATAATACTTCTACTGTGATTAGATGGCATAACGGATGTAATGAAAATATTAATGGTAATGTTACTTTTGGTGGTTTAACTTATAACAGAATTGCTATAGAAGCTACAGGTTTTGAGGCTACAACGCAAGGCACTATACCTCGTCCAAAACTAACAATAAGTAATACAGATCAGTTAATAACATTATTGTTAAATGATATTAGTGTTTTTAATTTTGGAAATGATTTAGGTGGTGCTGAAGTAAGAAGAATAAAAACTATGAAAAAATTTTTAGATGGTGAATCTGATGCAGATAGTTCAGCCGTTTTGCCTTACCAAATATGGAAAGTAGATAGAAAAGAATCAGAAAATATGAATACTGTTACTTTTGAATTAAGTGCTGAACTTGATGATCCAAATTATTTTGTTCCAAAAAGACAATTAATTGGTAATTGTTGTCAATGGGGTTATAAAAGTCCAGAGTGTTCTTATACAGGTAACAACTATTTTGATAAAAATGATAATAGTGTTAATTCAACATCACTTGATGTATGTGGCAAAAGATTAACTAGTTGCAAAGCTAGATTTGGTGCAAATAATCCTTTACCTTTTGGATCTTTTCCAACTGCTGGTAGAACACAATAATGTTAGAACTAAGTAATTATGTAAAAAAACAAGCATTGCTTCATGCGAAAGACCAATTTCCAAGGGAAAGTTGTGGTTTATTGCAAGTTGTTGGAGGAAGACAAAAATATTTTAAATGTAATAATATTGCTACTACACCAGAAGAACATTTTATTTTAGATCCAGATTCATATGAAGAAGCCGAGAGACTCGCACCTATTATTGGTTTAATACATTCACACCCTTGCACTCAACCAACTCCTTCAGAGGCAGATAAGGTTTCTTGTGAAAAAAGTAATTTGCCTTGGTATATTGTAAATCCGCAAACAGAAGAATGGGCGAGTTATAAACCGAATGGTTTTGAGTTAGGTTACGTTGGTCGTCAATTTAATCATGGTGTTGTTGATTGTTATAGCTTGGTTAGGGATTTTTATAAACGTGAATTTAATATTGAATTATATGATTATTTTAGAAGAGATAATTGGTGGGAAGGCAAAGAAAATTTATACATGGACAATTTTGAAAAAGAAGGTTTTAAAGAAATACCATTAAAAGAAATTACATATGGCTGCGTAATATTAATAAATTTAGAAAGCAATAAAGCAAATCATGCTGCTATTTATATTGGTAAAGAAAACGAAGATAATAATAAAATTTTACATCATGTTCAAGGAAGATTATCTAGCATTGATATGTATGGCGGCTATTATTTAATTAATACCTCAAAGGTGCTAAAACATGAAAACTGTTAAGGTATATGGTGCTTTAAAAAAATATTTAGGTCAAGGTACGTTTAGCTTTGATGTTACTACCCCTGCGGAGGCTATTCAAGCTTTATGTGTAAATTTTAAGGGACTTGATCAATATTTAGTAGATTCTGAAAAAGATGGTGTTGCTTATAAAGTCAAAGTAGGAAAAGAAAAAATTGAAAAAAGTAATATAAAAGATTTAGGTTTGCCTTGGAGTTATAGAGATGTTTTTAGTATACGTCCTGTAATTCAAGGTGCTGGTCGAGGACTAGGTAGATTTTTAACTGGTGCTTTATTGCTTGGGGCTGGTTTTTTAATACCAGCAAATTGGTCAATTGGTACTTTAGGTTTAACAAAAACTGCAATAGGTGTTGGAGCTACTTTAAAGAAATTTGGAGTTTTAATGATGATTTCTGGTGCTGCTGAAATGCTTTCGCCACAACCAGAATTACCTGATATGCAACAAGCTAATTTATTAGAAAGTTTTTCAATAAGTGGGCTAAGAAACGTGGATCAGGTTGGTACTCCGATACCAATTGCATATGGCCGTGTATTTCTAGGAAGTACAGTTATATCAACAGGTCTTGACACAGACGAGGTAACAATTTAATGAGTGAATATAGGCAATATATAAGAGGAAGTGGTAGTGGTAAAGGTGGCAATCAGCATACGCCTGTAGAAGCTGATGATTCTTTATCCAGTATTCAGTATGGTCAAGTTATAGATTTGCTTTCTGAAGGTGAAATTGAAGGATTAGATACAGGTTCTGTTACAGGTTCTGGTCTGCAATCTATATTTTTAAATGGCACTCCAATACAAAATTCTAATGGCAGTAATAATTTTACTGGTTTTACGGCTGCTTTTAGAAAAGGTACGCAAAACCAACTATATATACCAACTAGTGAGCTTGGAGAGCAAAGACAAGATGTTGGACAAACTCAAATTACAAAATCTACGCCTTTCACAATCACAGTTAATGATTCAAATGTAAATAGATTTAGGGTGACAATGCAAATTCCAACCTTAAGAAAGCAAGAAGAAGATGGAGATATAGTTGGTTACGCTGTGAAATTTAATATTAAAGTTTCATATGACGGTGGTGGTGATACACAAGTATTTCAACAAAATTCTGATATTTCAGAAAATAATGGTTATTGGACTGAAATTAAAGGTAAGACTTCTACTGTCTATAAAAAGGATTATGTTTTTCCATTAAATAGTTTTTCTAATAATGCAATAATCACAATTGAAAGAGTTAGTAATGATGATCCAACAGGTGGTACAGAAAAGTTTTTTAGTCAGACATGGATTTCTGGTGCTACGGAAATTATAGATACTAAGCTTCGTTATCCTAATAGTGCATTAGCTTTTCTTAGATTTGATTCAAGACAATTTTCTAACATACCAAGAAGAAAATATTTAATTAGAGGAATAAAAGTACAGTTACCAAATAATGCAAAAGTAGATATTTCTGCATCACAAAGATATGTTGTTTCTACTGGTGCGACTGAAACTATTACTTCTGGTACTGGATATATTGGCCGTGTTACATATTCTGGTATTTGGGATGGCACGTTTGGTGCTGCTACTTGGTGTGCAGATCCAAGTTGGTGTTTTTACAACTTACTTACAAATACAAGATACGGATGTTCGATTAATCCTGGTAATCTACAAAAATTTGAATTTTATGCTATTTCACAATATTGCAATGAATTAGTGTCAGATTTTAAAGGTGGTCAAGAACCAAGAATGTCAATGAATATGGTTATTAATACAAGAAAACAAATGTATGACACTATAAAAGACTTAACAAGTATTTTTAGAGGGCAAAGTTTTTATGGTGCTGGTCAGCTTGCCGTTTATCAAGATAAACCAGAAACAAGTAAATATTTAATTGGAAATGCAAATGTTTTAAATGGTTTTTTTGAATATACAGGAACTTCTCAAAAAGCTCGGCATACAACAGTAACAGTAGCTTATCAAGATTATCAAAAACTTGGAGAAGTTGAATTTGAATATATTGAGGATGTTGATGCTGTAAGTAAGTATGGAATAATTAATAAGCAAATAAAAAGTTTAGGGACATATTCACAAGGTCAAGCTCACAGATTAGGGTTATGGACACTAAAAACTGAACAATTTGCCACTGAAACCGTTTCTTTTGCAGTTGCCATTAATAGTGGAATAATACTTTTACCAGGTATGGTTGTAGATATTGCTGATAGGGCAAAAACTGGTTATAGACATACTGGTTATATAAGATCTGGCAGCACAGCTTCAGCAATTAACATTGATAGTGTTGATGGTATTAATACATCTGATAGTGGATTTCAAATATCAATTTTGATGTCAACAGGTTTAGTTGAAACAAAAGATGTAAATACAATTCAATATTCAAATAGATCTATATTTTTAAATACAGGTCAGGCATTTAGTGAAGCACCACAAGCAGAAACTGTATTTTTATTAACATCTAATAATGTACAACCAAACAAATTTCGGATAATAGATGTAAAAGAAGAAGGAGAAATTTATAACGTATTAGCTTTAAAATATAATGAAAGTTTATATAACGCTGTTGATCTAGGAGAGCCAATAACTGTACCTTCTATAACAGATTTATCAACAGCACCTGATACGCCGACTAACCCTTCAGACAAAGAATTTTTATATTCTGATGGTCAAGGTGTTTTTGTTGGTTGTGATATTTCTTGGCAACACAATAAGCAAAGAGTTACAGAATTTCTTGTTACTTATAGAGTTGATGATGATAACTGGGCGACAATAACAACGGCTGCTACTTCAGTTACTTTAAGACAAGGTGGTAATTTTGGTGCATTAAGAGCAGGGTTGCTACAAGTACAAATACAAGCAAGAAACTATTTAGGTAAAACAAGTGGTATATTACAACATCAAGTTAATTTAGTAGGTAAAACAAAAGCACCTGATCCAGTTACTAACCTTACGATGATTCCTACTAATGGACTTGCCAGGCTTCAATGGACTCAAAGTACCGAACTAGATGTGGTTGTGGGCGGTTTAGTGAGGTTGAGGCATTCTCCTTTATTAGCAGGGGTTTCTTGGCAAAATAGCAATTCAATACATGAAGACGTTACTGGTACAGCAAAGGAAGCATACGTTGATTTAAAAGAAGGGACTTATTTAGCTAAGTTTGTAGACTCAGGTGGTAGAGAAAGTGTTAGTGCCGCATTAGTAGAGTTTGATGAGCCTGATTTAGAAAACTTATCTGATATAAATACACAAACAGAAAACCCTTCCTTTCCTGGTACAAAAACAAATTTAACAGTTACAAATGGTGAGCTACTTATGGCTGCAAATGGCAGCGTTTTGCATACTACAGGAACTTATTATTTTAATAACAATCCTATAAATCTTGGTGGTATATTTAGTGTCAAATTAAAATCTGAAATTAAATCTAGAGGATTTTTTCCTAATGCACCTTTATTTAGTACTTTAGGTACAGATTATGACCCAGCAGCACCTATAAATACTACAGGTTTTGCTGCTGTAATTTCAGTAGCTGGTATTGCACCACAAAAAACTAAAGTACAATTATATGTAAGAACAACACAAGCTGATCCTACTGGTTCACCTACATGGTCAACATGGCGACCCTTTAACAATGCAGAATTTAAAGCTTGGGGTTATGAATTTAAAGCAGAATTTGAAACTAATGACAATACTGCACAATTAGCAGTTTATGGTTTAAAAATAATTTCTCAAATGCCACAAAGAACAGAACAGGGATTTGGAACAAGTTCTTCTAGTGGTTTAGTTTATATTGCTTATAATAATGCTTTTGTTGGATCAGCAATACTTGGTATTACCTTTAGTGCAGCAAGTACTGGTGAATACTATAAAATTTTTAACAATACCTCTAGTCGATTTGATATTGGGATATATGATAGTAATAATCAGCTAATACAAAAAACATTTAGCTACACAGCAATTGGCTTCGGCAAAAAACAGTAATGACACAAGTAAACCAAAATAATTTTCCAATACCAAATGATACAGGAGCTAACGTCTTAGCAGATATTAATGAAAATTTAACCGCTTTACAATCTTTAAATGCTGGTGATAGTAATCCAGCAGTAGGAAATGCACATCAACCTTGGGTAGATACATCAACTAGTCCAGATACTTTAAAAATTAAAGATGCAGCAAATAATAATTTTATAACTTTAGGGACAATTGAAACTGATATGGGGATGATGAAAAAAACTGGTGGAACTTTTACAGGTAACATTAGAAGTTCATCAGGAAGTGAATCTAGTCCTGGAATACAAGTTGGGGATAGTAACACAGGTTTTTATTTATCCTCTGCAAATGTAGTTTCAATTACTTGTAATGGAAATGCAAGTAGTCATATTACTCAAGATGGCGTTACTGTAGCTAATAATAAAAGGTTATTTTTAGCAAATACTAATAATGCTTCTATCGGTTTAAGGTGTCAATCTAGTTTAAGTGCAAGTTGGACTTTAGAATTACCAAACAATGACGGTAATGCAGGGGAAGTTTTAAGTACAAATGGATCTGGTGTTACTGATTGGATTGCGATTCAAGGTGTGCCAACAGGATCAATCTTGGCTTGGGCTGGTGCTGATGGCAATTCAATACCAGCTGGTTATTTTGAATGTGATGGATCTACACACTCTTCTACAACTTATCCAGCATTAGCTGCTGTTTGTGCTGCTTTTAGTGCTGGGTTGTCAGGGCAATTTAGAGTTCCAGATCTTAGAGGTAGGTTTATTAGAGGTTGGGATCATGGTGCAAATATAGATAAAACTGCTAATAGAACTAGAGGTAGTGAACAATTAGATAGAAACAAAAGGCATTTTCACTCATCATCATATAGCGTTTCAACAACAGGTGGAAATCACTCTCACCCAATTAGACGTATTCGATTAAACGAAAATAATGGTGCTGTAGATATTACTCTTGGCAGTGGTCAATCTTATAATGTAGGTTATTCAAATAATGATGGTGCTTTAGTTTCGGCTGGTAGTGCTGTTAAAGATAGTGGTAATTTAAGTTTAAGTTCATCAATGAGTTTAACTATTCATAACGATCCTATTGCTACAGCAGATGATGAATCAAGACCTAGAAACATTGCATTAATATACATAATAAAAAATTAATTATTATTAATATTGCTGCGTATTAGTTATAATAAAATAAAACGTATTTGCAATGAGTACAATTTTAGCTGGTGAATATGATATTAGATTGTATCGGCGACAGGATTGGATTCAAAAAATTAATTATACAGACAGTAATGGAACTGCTATAAACCTAAGTGGGTACTCAATTATTAGTCAAGTTTGGAATAAAGAAAGAACAAAAAAATATGCAGACATAACTTCTACTCTTTCTAATTTTCAAACAGGTGAAATAACAATGTCATTAACTGATACGCAGACTACTAATTTACCTGATTTAAGTTACTATGATTTAAGAGTAACTTATGGTACTACGAGCTATTATGTAATTAGTGGCACTATTACCGCATTAGAAGGCTATTCGGCATGAACGTCAACATTACAGAAAACAAGAACACAGTTACTGTTTCGCAAGATCAACCAACTGTTGTTACTGTTGTATCTCAAGGTACTCAGGGGGCTAGTTTTAGTAGTACTAACGTAAGCATGGACGACTCTGGTAAGGTTGCAAATAGCATTCCTTACTACGATGCCGTAGCAGGGATCTGGAAAGCAGATTCAACAACCACCAAACTAACCCTCGTTGATGGAGCTAATTTCTGATGGCTAACATTTTAAGATTTAAAAGAAGAGAAACAGGTGCATCTGGAAGCCCATCTTCACTATTTCAAAGTGAACCAGCTTATAACGAAGTAGATGACACTTTGTATTTAGGTGTTGGATCTGGCGGTGCTGGAGGCACTAGTAGCAGTATTAGAGCTATTGGTGGATCAGGATACTATGTTAATAAAACAGGGACTCAGACTATATCAGGGGATAAAACATTCACAGGTGGATTTGATATATCTGGTGCATCTGTTTCTGGTTTTACTGTTACCCAAAACCTAATCATATCAGGTAATTTGACGGTTAATGGAACTACAACCACGGTCAATTCTACTCAAATTTCCGTAGATGACAAAAACCTTGAATTAGGTGCAACATCATCTCCTTCTGATGCTGGTGCAAACGGAGGAGGTATAACTCTTAAAGGAACAAGCGACAAAACATTTAATTGGATAGATGCAACTGATAGTTGGACTTCTTCAGAACATATAGAACTTGCAGCAAATAAAAATTTTAGAATTGATGGTGTAAATGTACTAAGTAAAACAATTTTAGGTGCAGATGTTATTTTTTCAAGTCTTCAATCTGTTGGTACTATTAATACTGGTGTTTGGGCTGCTACTGATATTGCAGTTTTGCATGGGGGTACAGGGGCATCAACAGCAACGCAAGCATTAACAAATCTCGGTTTTAGTGCATATGCTAAAACTCTTATTGATGATGCAAACGCAGCAGCAGCCAGGACAACTTTAGGTTGCGGAAGCATAGCAACTCAAAATGCTAATAATGTCGATATTGATGGGGGAACAATAGACGGTATTACTTTTGATATGGGTACTTTTTAACCCATAGACCACCTACATAGGAATTGAGGTCGCCAAATGGCAAACACATCATTAATTAAAAGAAGTTCAGTAGCAAACAAAGTACCTACTACTTCTGACCTTTCTTTAGGGGAATTAGCAGTAAATACATATGATGGGAAATTATTTTTAAAGAAAAGTGTTGGCGGTACAGAATCAATAGTTGATTTAACTAATGCAGATAAATTAGACGGTCAAGATGGAAGTTATTACACAGGTTATACAGATACAGCAATATCAAATCTTATTGATTCAGCCCCAAACGCATTAAATACATTAAATGAATTAAGTGCAGCTTTAAATGATGACGCTAATTTTTCTACAACAGTTACAAACTCAATAGCAACAAAACTACCTCTTGCTGGTGGTACTTTAAGCGGAGATTTAACTGTTAATGGTGTTGTAATTACTGGCAGTACAACAAACTTGGCAACTAACAGCATAGCCAGTTCTACACAACTGGCAGTTGCATCATTAGGTGGAAATAATAACTATGTTGATCTTTCAATTCTTGGTGGAAGAACAGGTAGATCAATAATTAAATTTGGAGATCAAGATAATTATAATATTGGTTCAGTTGAATATTTTCATAATGATAACTCATTAAACTTTTTTACTAATGGAAGTACAACAAGTAGATTAACAATAGCTTCTAATGGAAATGCTACTTTTGCTGCAACAGTAACAGCTACAACATTTAGCGGTTCTGGTGCTTCTTTAACTAATATCCCTGCTGCTCAATTAACTGGTGTTTTACCAGCATTAGACGGATCTAATTTAACTGGACTTACTGTTAATAATGCAAGCACTCTAGACAACCTGGATAGCACACAGTTTTTAAGGTCTGATGCTAACGACACTTCAACTGGAAAATTACACTTAACATATTCAAGTCAATATCCATTAGATATAAACAGTTCACATGATGGGAAAATTGTAATACAAGGTTCAAGTAACCCTTATATAAGATGGAGAGAAGGTACAACAGATAAAGCGTTTATTCAATGGAATAGTAACGGCTATCTTAGAATTGCAAATCAAGAAGATGGTTCACAAATAAGACTACAAGATGATATACGTTTTTCTACAGATAATTTTAACAGTACTAATTACAAGATATGGCATCAAAGTAATGACGGTTCTGGTTCTGGGCTAGATAGTGACACTTTAGATGGTGTGCAAGGATCTAGCTATTTAAGATCAGATACTAACGATACTTTCTCAGGTAATTTAACCTTAACAGGAGCATTAGCTGTAACTGGAAATATAGCTAACAGTGCAGGACAAATAACCTGTGGAGTTCATGGCACTTCGGGAATACAAATAATTAATGATGGAACATTTGGAACGCTACATAGTGTTGATTTAGTATTACGTACAGCTTCTACAGAGAGAGCTAGACTTGATACTAATGGTAATTTTGAATTAAATAATACAAACGCTGCGTTTAAATCAATAAGTAGTAGTAGTGGTAATTTTATTAGATTGTATGCTGGTGCTGGTACTGGTAAGTGGGATATTTATGGTCATGGTGCTAACTTACGTTTTACTGACAATAACTCTGCTGGTAGCATAGTATTTGACCATAACGTAGATGCAAACGGTGGTCTTGATGTCACTGGAAATATTGCAGTATCAGGCACAGTAGACGGAAGAGATGTAGCTGCTGATGGTTCTAAGCTAGATACATACGAGGCAAATGGTAGTAGTTATTTAAGGTCTGATGCTAATGATACAGCTTCTGGATTATTACAACTTACAAATGGGGCTATATATCCTTTAGATATTAATGGTGCAAATAATGGTAAATTACTTCTTCGTGGTTCAGTTAATCCTTACATAAGATTTAGAGAAAATAATACAGATAAAGCTTATATACAATGGAGTGCTAGTGGTTATTTAAAACTTAAAAATGATGAAGATGGTTCAACATTAAGATTAAGAGATGTCATTCAGTTTTCTACTGATGACTCAACATTTTATACAATGTGGCATGGTGGAAATGACGGCTCTGGGTCAGGACTAGATGCAGACACGTTAGATGGTGTTGACAGTACAAGCTTTGTTAGGTCAGATGCAAGTGATACTATGAGTGGTACTTACACAATAAGTACTTCGGCAGATCAAAAATTAATACTTGCTGGCTCAACTAACCCTTATATAAGATTCCAAGAAAATACTACAAATAAAGCTTATATTCAATGGGATGGTAGTCAGCTTATTTTAGTTAATCAAGAATCATCAGATTATTTAAGAATAGGCAGTGGTTTAAATGGATTAATATATCAAGCTGATGGTGTAAGCGGTACTGTCTGGCATTCTGGAAATGACGGCTCTGGAAGTGGTCTAGATAGCGATACTTTAGATGGAGTACAAGCTGCAAAATTTCTTACATCATATTCTTCTTCTGCAACTGGTGGTTGGGAAGATAATAATAGGAATTTTAGAGTTACTACTGGAGGTGACGCTGCTGGTTTAGCGTTCCACGAATCAGATGGCACTTTTGCTTTTCAAGTATATGGTGATGGTTCTGCTCAAGGATTTTTAATAGATAATTGGGGTAGTTGGGATTTAAGAAAATATTATAATGGACAATTATATTTAAGAGTAAGTGGTACAGATTATTTAGCCTTTCATGCAGGAAATGATGGTTCTGGAAGTGGCTTAGATGCTGATAAGTTAGACGGAGTACAAGGTTCTAGCTTTTTAAGGTCAGATGCTGATGATGACGCTACTGGTAATTATAATTTTTCAGATAGTAATGGTTCAGATGATCCTGTAATTCATGTAAAAAATACAGGGAATGCTACTGGTAATTATGGGGGAGCTTTTCTTTGCGAAAATCAATATGGAAACCACTCTTATGGAATGGTTGCTGAATTTAGAATAGGAGCATCAGGACAAGATAGGCCAGCAATAAGTTTCTCAAGTGGAAATAGTAATACTCATACATGGGGTATTGGTTTTGTTGATAACAATACAGATCATTTTAGAATTAGACATGGATATGGATATAGAGCAGGGGCATGGGGTACTACACGTTTTTCTATTCACACAGATGGAACATTGTATGCTGGTGAACTAACAAATAAAATTTGGCATCAAGGCAATGATGGTTCGGGTTCTGGCTTAGATGCTGACAGTTTAGATGGTATAGGTTCAACTGGTTTCTTAAGATCAAATGTAAGCGATAATGTTGGAGGTACACTTACATTTATTAGTGGGTCTGGACTAAATTTATGTGCAAACGATATATATTTACAAGCTAGGGTTATAAACAACCCTAATACAAGTACTTTAAATGATGGTATGTATATCGGTTATGGAAACGGTAGTAACGGAGCAACAAGAATATATGGAGGAGGAACAACAAGTGGAGGTTTAGTAATATCTGGAAATGGAGCTAGTGATATAAATTTTAATTCTCAAAAAGTTTTCTATTCTGGAAATGATGGTTCTGGAAGTGGGCTAGACGCTGATACTTTAGATGGTGTACAAGGCTCAAGTTATTTAAGGTCTGATGTTGATGATAGTTATAGCGGAGATTTAAATATAAATGGTATGTCATTTAAAGGCGGTAATGTACCTAGAAACTTAAAGCTAGAAGATAATACTGCTAATACAGATGTAGGCGTTAGTCTGTTTAACGGTCAAGGTACATGGACTTGTCAGTTATATGGACATGTTGGCTCTTATGGATTTTTAGATGGCAATTGGGCTGGTTGGGATATTAGGAAATATCCTAATGGACAGTTTCAAGTAGATGAAGGTAGTGGTTTACAAAGAGTCTGGAACGCTGGTAATGACGGTTCTGGTAGCGGTTTAGACGCTGACACTTTAGACGGTAAAGATTTAAGTAATTCATATACTTCAACTAACTCTGTTGTTATGAGAGATTCAAATGGTAATATGAATGCTCACTATGCAACCTTAAGAAAAGATGTTTCTGGCGGTGTAGGTGCTTATTTAACAATACAAAATCAGTCAGGTACTACAAATAGTAAGTGTGGTATTGCTTTTGGTATAGGGGCTAGTAATGCAATACTTGATGGATCTGACTATGGAGAAGCACAAATAAAATGTTTTAATGATTCTGGTGGTTATGGTAATTTAGAAATTAATTTACATACTGGTGCTAACCGACCTGTTATGAAAATGATCGGAAATGGTTCTGGTCAAACAGGTGCTGGTGCTGGTACAGAGGGAATGAGAGGTGGAGTTGCTTTTGGTAATGCTGGTATTGCTATTGATAGAAGTTGGATGGGACAACCTGGAATTCATGTTTTTAATGCAAACGTAGAAAATGACACAGATCAAGGTACGTTTAGATTTCATGGTTGGAATAGATCATACGGAAGTTACCCTGCATCTTCTGGTTCTGACTTTGGTGTTACTTTAGTAGCAGACGGAATGACTTTAACCTCTGATAGAAGAAGGAAAACTGGTATTACAACTATTACAGATGCTTTAGCAACAGTTCTACAAATGAGAGGTGTTGCTTACACCTATGTAAATGAAGAATTGCAACCACAAACACATATGTCAATGGATAATGGTAAAAAACTTGGATTTATTGCACAAGAAGTTATACCTTTATTACCACAATTAATACATGATAGTGGTGAAAAAGCTGTTGAACGAGAAAATGGTTATTGTGATAGATACAATATGGATTATGGTGGAGTTGCACCTCTATTAGTAGAAGCAATTAAAGAGTTAGTACAAAGAATAGTAGCTTTAGAGTCTAAGTAACCGTAATTTGCAAAATATAAAAAATTAAATATAATACGTAGTAATAGTTTTAAATTACATGGAAAAACCACAAATTATTGAACAAAAAGAACAATTTGTAAAACAGGTAGAACAGTTAGAAATTAAAAAAAATGCTTTAGAAACAGAGCTTAAAATTATTAAAGATAATATCCAGCAATTAGTTGGTGCTATTAAAGCTGCTGATTTATTTGCAGAATTAGATGCTAAAGAAAAAACAGTTGAGCCTACAAGTACAAAAGAAAAACCCACAGTTACAGATAAGGATAAATAGGTATAATATTAATAAGTAGTAATAACAATCATGGCAACAACCTTTTCTTGGCGTATTAAGTCTGTTAAATCAGATCCTAATGATGATGAATTTATTAAAGAAGTAGGTGTGGAAATTTATGGTACTGAAGGGGCAGTAACTAAGATGGAAACACAAACCTGTATTTTTACAGGTGGTAAAGCTTCTGTAACAGATTTTAAAGCGTATTCAACACTAATTGATAGTAGTAAAGCTTATACAGCTACAGGAGAAGAAACTATTGTTGGATGGGTTAAAGATACTTTTCAAGATTATAAAGTTACAAAGATTCAAAACAGAATACAAGCACAGATAGATATTCACAATGAAAAGGTATTAGAAACTGATGTAGAACCTACATCTTCAGTTGCAAAGCCAACAGTTACAGCTAGTGCAGATACATCACCAGAATAATGATTCGCAAGGTTTTAGACGGTATTAGCATCCTTAGTTTTATAATTAGTGCTGGCATGGCTGGTACTAGTTTTTTTATGTACAAGTATGTTTCCTCACCTCAATTTAAAGAAAGGGTTATGCAAGAGGTTATGAGTAATGTAAAAGATTTGTTACCAGGTCAAATTGATAAAAAACTACCAAGTGTTACTGGAAAATCTTTGCCTATATAAGTGCCAGATATAAAAATACCTGATGTAAAAATACCAAAAGTAGATATACCAAAAGCACCTTATATTAATGAACACGTTTTAACAGGCATTATTCCAGGCTGTAATTTATATCATAGGGATTTAGAGATTACAAAAAATCCTAGTATTTTATATAACGACAGAAAAGCATATATGTCTTGTCCAGAAGGCGAAATGCCTTCATTTGATCCAATACAATATAATCCAGAGCAAATAATAAAAACAGTAGCACCAAATCCTAGTTTTCCAAAAGACATTTATAAACCACAAGTTATTAATAAACCTAAAAAAAAAGTGGAAGAAATAGAACCACCACCATGTCCAGATTTGTCACGAGTATTGCCAGTAGGAAGTTTTACAACAGATTTAAGAACACAAAGAATTATTTCTTATAAACGTGGCGATAATGGGGTAGATTGCTTTCCAATCCTTGAAGAAGTCACTTTCGTTAAATCAGTTTTACCTACGACTAGTGCTGCTCTTAATGTCGTTACTGTTAGTCTCTTGGCTGCGAGTAGTCCAATTATTTTGGGGATAATAAAATCATTAAGTAAAACTATTTTTAAAAAGGTTTTGTCAAACAAGAAAAAGGATGTAAAATAAACATAAGCAAAGGAGAGCAGATACACCGCTACGCCCTGGGGTAAGTTAGGTCAATGTCTTTCTATTATCCCTTTGTTTTTAAGCACCTGTCACAGGCATAGTGACCTGTTGAAATTTAGAGCGTGTATCTATTAATTTAGATGTCGGCAGTTGCTTACTTTAATTTGTGAGTATGTGGAATAACTTGATTAGGAACAGTTGTTAGTACAACATTTTTACAACTAACTGCATCTTTTCCAATGTATTGGACACCAAGTTTTAATTGTTCTGCACATATTTTTAGCCTATTTAAATTAACTTCAAGCTTTTTAGCATCCAACATAAATTCTTGATATTTTCTATATGTCTGTGCAGCCTGTAGACACTCTTTGTTAAAACCACCACCACCAAGTGGTATTTGAAAACTAGCTGTTATTCCATAATTTAAGTTATATACAGTTTGGTCTAATCTTTCTTGTTCTGCGACATATAAAATATTGCCAGGATTAAGTAACTCGCCTGTTTGATCGTCTGTTCTAGTGTCATAAATATTGGTTCTGCTAACTGTACTTCTTGGTAAGGAAAAATTTTCTCCTTTAGTGACAAAGGGAGTAATAGCCAAAGTAGGAAGTTGACATTGTATTCCGTTTGAAAATCTATGAGTAGGAAAGTTTCCATTTATTGTTTGGTATCCGTTATTAATAACTGTCCCGCTACTTGAGGCCGATGGACTAGAAATTGTATTAGAGGCATATAAAGGACTTGTAAACAGTAGCCCTATTGGGAAAAGATACTTAAGGAAGTTGTTTGAGTTTCTATAGTTTGGGAGCGATTTATTACGGAAACTGCATCTAATCCAGGTGCAAGGAAATTTTCTACTAGAGAAAAGTCTGAACCTTCGCTTAATACCCGCCATTGAGGCTTTGATTCTAAATCTGGTGTTACCCATCTAAAATTGACTGACCCATTGCCAGTATTTTGACTTGTTGTATATGTTGCATCAGGAGATATATAAGAGTCTGTTGTGATGTTATGGCCTTGAACTGTATATGAAAAACCTGTCCTATAATTTTCAGTAACGATTGTTTCCTGGATTGTAGATACGCTACGGCTGCTACTTTCCATTTGGCCTGTAGTAAAGCGAGGCGTAATACTTCCAGCGTATGCATTAGTGGTTGTGAGCAGTAAAAGTACAAACCATTTCATTAATCTAAGCCAAGAGTAATGGTGCTTTGTAATGTGGCAGTTGTACCAGCACCCATATCAGATAAATTAACTGTTAATGCTTGTCCGCTATCCATTGTGATAGCTACAGAACCAACATCACCTCCAGATATAACTGTGTTTTTACCAAGTAAAGGCAATGATGGCACAACACCATTAGTAACTGTTGCAGATAAAAGACTTGGAACAGCATCGGCTTGTATATATGTTTCGCTCGCAGAAAAGGCATCTCCTGTGTTTACCACGTTAAAACTAGTGTCATAGTCAACAGTAGGAACTCCATTAGTAATACCAGCATCAGCTAAATCAAGAGATCCTATTTGCCCTGCAACTGTATTTGCTTTTGGCGTAACATTGGTTCCAGCAACACTTATAGATGCACCAATCCGCTCTGAAGTGGCTGAAGCAGCCAATGTAGATACAGATGCAACTGATTGAATAGAATGCGTGATGTCGGCTAAGACTTTGCTACAACTTCCAAAAGGTGTTGTTACTAGTAAAGCTGTAACTGCAAATAGCTTTTTCATTTTTTTGTAGGTGTTGTGTTTTCTGGTAATTTTTTATTGTTATTATTTTTCTTACCAATACTTAGTCCCAGACTGGCGGTTGATGCACTAAAGATCGAGGCTATGAAAGTTGGATCAAAATCTACAATTTTTTTGCCAGAAGGAGGTTCCCAATAGCTCAATGTAAGTAGTGCGGCTGACCATATCAAAATAGATACTTTGACAATAGTTTCAACTTTGCTGTCTTCTTGTTGCTCTTCCATAGTAATAATGAGCAGTTAACATTATAATAAGCATGAATAACAAAATCCGCAAACATGATTAAAGCAATAGACAAAAGGTCTGAATTTTTGTTTCCGACTCAAATAGTTTCTGGTGAAATTCCTGATTTTGATCAAATACAAGATAAATTAATAAAATGGATATATAAATTTAAAAAAGACAATAACGATATTGCCCGATTATCAAATAAAGGTGGATGGCAATCTGCAAGAAAAGATGTATTTATAGATAAAGGTTTTCAGCAATTTGAAAATATTATAATTCCCATAATTGGTGAATTAGTAAGTGAATATCAATTAACACTACAAGCAGATATTGTACAAATGTGGATTAATGTAAATGGCGAAAACGGTTATAACGTGAGTCATCGTCATCCAGGAGCAGATTTTAGTGGTGTTTTATGGGTTAAACAAACAAAAGAACAAGGTAGATTTGTTTTTGACAATATGGATGTAGGTTATAGAGATTGCAGCAGTCTTTATTTTATGAATAGAGATTACTTAATATCTAAAAAAATGCTGCCTGAGTGGGTTCCAGAATATAAAGATGGAACCATTATTATTTTCCCTGCCATGTTTAGTCACAGAGTAGAGCAAAATGAAACAGATAAAGATCGGATTAGTATTTCTTTTAATATTAAGCTAAAGTAATATTAAAGAGTAGTAACTAAAATGAAAACTATTTTTAGAAAATTTATTAAATTTTTAATTACTAAAAATTATTTTAAAAACCTGTTAATATTTGCTTTAAAGGAACTTGCAAAATTAACTGACAATACAATTGATGATCAATTTGTAAGAACATTAGAAGCAAGATTATACACTAAAACAAAATAGTTATTGCTTATCCATAGTAAAAGGTTAAGGTTAAAGAGACTTGCAGATACTGAGCAGTGGTCTGTGGTCGGCCAAGACCCTTCTGTACCCCCTACGTTGGGTCTTGGTTTAAAATCTCATCAACAGCATCTCTTTCTTCTTTTTTAAATTGATGTGGCAACATTTTATTTGTTAGATCGATTTGATAATTATGTTTTAAAATTGAAGTTCTTATAAATTCAGTAACCCAAGTACCATCTGTAAAAACAACAGTAGCCTTTCTATTTATATTAAATTCAATTCTATGCTCTACACCTTTTAAAGTATCTTCTAATAATTTTTTTTCTAATTGATTAATACGATTATCAATTAATAACTCAATTTGTTTTCTGCGATAATTTGTGTCTCTTTTCATTTAATAAACCTCGCAAATTGTTCAACTGTCATTACAACTCTCCAGTTTTCTTTACCACCCCTAAAACGCACCATAGTAAAAGCACGTTTTGCTTTGGCATTTAACCGTTGCTGTTCTACTTCCCTTGGCTTTTGTAAACAGGCGGCTGATTTGTCGCTCCAATCTGCAACTTGGCAAACGGTATCAGCAATCCCATGTATATCCCCAATATCCCCAGGTATCCCAGCAGACAAGGTACGAGTACACTCAAAACCAGTAACCTCTGTAAGAATTGCTGCTGCCTCTCTTTCTGCTGCATCGCCTTTACGTTTTCTAGGGTTTGCCATTGTTGTTCCATAATTTGATTAATAGTTCAAGTTCTTTTATTCGCTTTTCAGCTTGCTCAATTTTTTCTTTTGTTTTCATAAGATTCAGCCTTGTAATAGTGTTCTAAAATTTGTTTTGCAGCGTCCAATAAGATCTCCTGACCTTCTTCATTTACCCTTTGGTATATTCTTAGGTAAAACTTTAAGAAGACTCGCTCTAGTTCCATATTCCTACAGAGGTGTTCTCGCTGCGTATTTAAAAGCATGGCATAAGTAAATATTTGTTCTTCTATCCTCATCCAACCCTCCAATATTCTGTAGGTGGTTTTGCAATAACATCTCCGTCTTCTTCTGCTTTTCTTTTAATTGAATTTATTTTGTTAATAATTGCTGGCTTATATTCATAACCATTACTACGAGTAATTTTTTCAACTCTTATCCCTTCAATAATGTCGCCATCTTTAAAATTCTCTTCTTGATAGTGTTGATCAATTTCAAGTTTTAATCCCATTATTAACATTTTTTTTTGTTTAATAATTTCTTGAGCAGCGGCAATTTCTCCTACTACTCTTTCAATAGGGTTTAAAAATTGTTCAGAAGAGGGGGTCATCGTATTCTGCTTCTGAGATGTTGTAGCAATTTTGGAGGTAGTTTCTGACATTCTGTTGTACATGAGGTTGATGTAATGATTCATCCCAATAGGATGATTGTTGATCTATAAGATC
>VTLG01011436.1_pt1 | contig 21345 bp, 10 predicted proteins | sample 4694571 | NCBI WGS metagenome assembly VTLG01 (sample SAMN12604809, study PRJNA352737) | marine metagenome | biome: ENVO:00000447; feature: ENVO:00000209|ENVO:00000569|ENVO:01000036; material: ENVO:00002151; isolation source: viral sequences binned using virsorter ... | reverse complement strand
CCAACAATTTTATATAACTCAGAAATATTAACTCCTTGCTCTTCTCTTTTTTCTTCTAACTTAGATACCTCTTTCTTCAAATCCCTAATAGGATTGTCATAATATTTTACCTCAGGAAGATTACCAATTTCTTCTTTTAATCCTTCAAAGTATTTTGTAAGAGTTTTATTAGATTCGTAGTTGTTTACATTGAAAGCAAGTATTTGTTTTTCAACATTCTGCTTAGTTTCGTTAAGTTTACTAAGAACTTGTTTTTTTAGTTTTCTATCATCATCTTTAAACTGAGTATGATGATCCCAAATTCTTATGGCAGATTCTTTTATTTCACCATAAATTTTTTCAGTAGTTTTCTTTACCGACTCCTTTAATTCATCAAGTTCAACTCTTTGTTCAAAATCTTTAGTATCTAAACTTTCTGTCAATCCCAGAATATCATGATCAAATTTTGTTTTAAGTTCTTTTATATGGTCACCAACCTTAACAAAATCATCATCAATTACACTAAAGGTTTTACCAATCCATGAAAAATCTGGAACCTCATTAACCTCATTAACCCATTTGGGAAACTTGGGTATAGCAGACCTAACTTCATCAATTGCTTCACAGATTGCTTCTATCTCTTTATCATAATATTTTACCTCAGGTAAATTAGTTACCTCTGTCTGTAGATTATCAATCCTATCTTCAATAACATCTACTTGCTCATCATAATATTTTACCTCAGGTAAATCTTTAATTTCTTCTCTTACAAGATCAATCTGTTCGCATATTGCTTCTACTTCTTTATCATAATCTTTTACTTCAGGAATACCATTCTTAATCTCTTCAACATACTCGGATAATTTCTGTAGTGGTTCATCATAATACTTTATTTCAGGAATCTCTGGAATATCCCTTCTTACCGCATTAATTAAATGCAATACTTCTGTAAGATCTCCTTGAGTTTCTTCTGAAATCTCAGGTTCTTCTATTTTTAATGTAAGTTCTTCTACTAACTCTTCTTCTTCCTTCTCAACGAACTCGTCAACTGAGGGTAAATTTTCTTCTGTTATGACCTCATCGACTGATGGTAACTCCTCTAGGAAGTCATCTATCGACGGTAACTTGTCCGACATGGTATGAGTAAATTAAATACTTTGGGATTTCTCTCCCAGAGTTATTTAGATTTATCTTTCAGTCCAGATTTTAATAGCTTTTGCAATTCTGCTGTTGATCCTACAAACAAAGCATTATTGACAGTATTAGGTCCTTTTTGTTGCTGTTCTTCATTAACGTCTTTAAGTTTTTTCTGAAGATCCATCAACTTATCAGTTGCATCAGAAACACTCTTAATAAGTTGCCCTGCTACTTCATATGCTCTAGGCATTTCACTTTCTTGAGCGAGTTCCAGAATTCCGTTAATTGCTTCTTGTCCTTTCTCAATAATTGAATATAAATTACCCCTTGTGTATTCATAATCCTTCGTTATATCATCTTGTGTCAACCTTGGGGGTTTTTCAGTAACATTAGTAAGTTGATCCTGTCTGGTAGCACAACCTCCTTCTGGAGTAGTACTTACTTCAGTAGGTGTAATATTAAAAGTATTATCAAGTTGTTTTGTCATTTTCACTTAGAAAACTCCACCTGAAATCGTCCCATCAAATCCGAAGTCATCTCCCTGTTCGATCAATGCATCATCAGCATCAGTAATAAGTTTAACAGGAGCACCCCTAACATGTGCCTTAGCACCTGTTTGATCTTGACCTCTTTCGACAGTTAATGTATTACCAGATACTGACTTAATCCAAATTTCTTCACCACCAATCTCAGCATACAATTTACCAGTATCGGGAACTACAAACCCACTACCATCATCAACAGCAATTAATGTATCTTCATTGGTTATATCAGCTGCCAAGAGACTGGTTACTGTATTATCATAATCCTTGATTGCTCTTGGAACAACAGAATATGTAATATCCCGTGTAGTAGATCTGGAATCTCCAGACAGATAAGAAACACTTGTCTTCTTGATGATATCGCTGACTGCAGAAGAAACAGGACCGAATAGATATGTTTTTGCTGTAAATCTTAGTGTATAAAGAAGAACTCTTCTTTCATTAAAGTCTCCTTCATAATCATCCTGCATTGTTATGTTTTCAAGAACAACCGGAACATCTCTTTTCTCCTTAATACTATCAACCAAAGTAACTGTTAAATTATATGCTGGTTGGAAATATGGGAGAATTTGTTCGGTAATCTGTAAAGCATCATCATTCAACTTACACATAATAGCAAGTTCAAATTGCATATTATAAGGAACTGGCATATATGCTTTATTACTATCCTTTCCAGTTTTAGGATCCTTAGTAACAAACTGTTGTGTAGTAGTAACTTTTCTAGCAGGATCATAAGTCATTCCAGTAAACTCAAAAGACATCCTGGGCAATGTAATTGCTGTAGACTTGTTTAAATCTGGTGATTGTGTGAGCCTTGCTAAGAACTTCTGTGTTGGTCCATATGCCAAAGGAACTCTAACAACATTTGTGGTATTATCACTATTATCCGTATGGGTAATAGAGATACCATTAAATAGAGTACCAAACGCAATGATGGTCCTCCTCAAAATTTCGTTATAAAAATATTCAAACATTGTTAAATTCCTAGTATCTTATTTAGGGTATACCGAACGGGTTTTGCTCACTAAAGTCCAGAATCTTATCTGCTTCAGTTTCAATATCGAAGTTATCAGCATATCCACCTTCCAAAGGTTGAACATCAGTAAGTCTTATTGTATGTACTGCCTTAGATGTAGATCCAATTATCTTCTCTCCAACAAGGAAGGTTCCAGTAACAGTAGCTACTTCCAATTCACTTGTATCAGAATTCCAAACTCTTACTCTTGCTGTAGTACTGCTTGCGGCACCCGTAATAACTTCATTAAATATAAAGTTTCCGGTAGAATCCATAGCAGGATCAGAGAATGTAGCATAAACAGGAAGATCACCTGCGGTATATCCAGCACCAGCATTGGTGTATCTAACTTGCACAACCTTACCTGCACCATTGATAATAGCAACAGCAGTAGCAGTTGTACCAACTCCAACAGGAGCAGGGAATGTAACAGTTGGATCAGTACTAAATCCACTACCCTGATTAGTTAAACTAATAACACTCAAGGTTCCATCACCAATAAAGGCACTAACAGCAACTCCACTACCACCATCTACATTAATAGCACTAACGGCAAGTCCTGGGTTAACGGTATATGCATATCCAGGATTTACAATATCAACTCTTTGAACTGACTTCTTATTAGGACTTACATTCAGATTACAGAATTGAACTCCGCCAATAAGTTGAGCAGTCATTATACCCGTGAGTCCACCAGTTGGTGCAGAAGATATTCCAATATAAGGTGGAGACATATATCCTCCACCCCTATTAGTAATCTTGGTGTACATTATACCACCAGTAGTTGCTACTCCAACAACACTAGCAGCAGCAGTAAGACCTAAACCAACTAAAGTAAGAGTTTGTGATGGTCCAAGAACTGTTGGAATAGTGCCGTCAGCACCTGCCATTCCATCAGTTTCATCACCAATTAATTCATTATCAATCTCTTCAATACCCGTATCAATAACTTCATCCTCATAACGGAAGAGTTCACATCTCAGAGTATAGATATAATTCTTTTGAAGTTGATAAAATGGTTTCTCATGTTCTACATATTTGATTTCAAATAAACGATCACCCAATGGGAAATATATTAAATCTCCTTCTTTAGGTCTCGTGGTTAACCTTACATTCGATTCATTCTTTAACAATGGGGATATATAATTTTCATATCTCTCTTTAGAAATTGTTAAAGTAATATCATTAGTTGCTTCAATACCAAACTTGGATAAAAGAACAGGATTCTCTGCATATCCATCAAAAGTATCCACATATGCTTCTATAGGATATGCATCGTCAAAATTTGATTGAATAACTTCTCTTATAACAGATGTCTCTGTTGCATATTTTCTAGGAAGATAATGGATCTCAACACCATACATCTTCAACTGTTCGTTGATTAGATCTTGTACTAAATTCTGTTCTGAACTAGCACCTTGTTGAAAGTATGGATTAAGTACCATAATATTAACCTATCAAATCTAATGGTGGCATTTCATAAGTATTGGACATTTGCTCTTTAATAGCATCAAGTTCTTTTTGAGCATCATCATATATTTGTCGTCCATTTAATTCAACTCCACCTGGTAGTTTCACTCCCTGGAATTTTAATAGGTTTTGTCCCCATTGACGTTTTATTAATTGAGTAGCATATTTCTTTAAGAAGAAATCATTCCATACTCTAGTATAATCATTGGGATCAAGTGCCCTAAAACAATCTATGACAATAAAGTCATCTGCGGCAACTTCATTCCAATCAATATCCAAATATAATCTATCTTGTCTCTGATTAAATCTTATCTGCTTCTGAGTATTAAGTAGAAAATCAAGATCAGACAAATATGTTTTTGTCATTGCATATGACAAGGTTTCCAATGAACCCCAATAATACATATCATTTAAGAACATCTGATACTTCAGACTAAACATATTACTCGTAATAGTCTGAGTTCCATCATATCGGAAGATCTTAGTGATACCAATAATCTCAGGAGGAACTTGAATAAAGTTTGAAGTTTCGTACCAATTAAAAGATGTTGTACCTATTCCAGAAATAGAAGTAGAAGCTGTAGTAGTAACTATACCAGCAGTGTTAGTACTACCTGATTGATTTGTTGCTGTTCCTCTATTAACATCTTGCTCGGTAAATTTATATTTCATGAACATAGGAATGACACCATCAAAATGCCTTTCCTGAAAATACTGAATAGCATCATCAATTAAATCATCACATTGCTCATCAGCAATATTGATTTCCAACACAGGAGCACCTAATTGTCTCAGACAATATTGCTTAAATTCTGTTCTGCTTGTTGGTTTTGCCATTTACAGTATTACCCCTTCAATATATTTATGGAGCAACGGAAATAGCCGGATTTACTAGAATATTACCATTTGCAATACTATATATCGTTGACCCTGAACCTACTAATATGTTGTATACGTATCTACCACCTTTCAAAGTTCTAGTATCAGCAGCTGACATATCTAATCTTATAACTCCATCTGCAGCACTATGAATACCTGCAGTAAAAGATGCTGCTATACCTAAGGTTGCTCCAACTGCCACACTCTTAGACATTTGAGCAGATGCTGTATATCCTGTTAAATTAAATGCAGTGTTAGAAGTAGTAACTACATTAAAAGTTTCTCTTAAATGAGCACCACCATATATGTTGAAATTAGCCGCATACGGTACACCAGAGGTGGGGTCAAATGTTATTTTTCTAGTTGACATTGACTAGCTCCTTGAGTAAGGATTTAATTTCATTAATTTCACCTTTTAAATTAGCAAGATCTTCTTCAATAGTAACTACTTGCTTATTCTTCGCTTCTTTAGCATCTCGACTGGCAACATACTTTTCATAATCTAAACTATTCACATTAACTATAGAACCCGTACCGGGATCTCTAGCTAAATCAACATTACCTTTTACTTGATTCAGATCCATACTATGCTAAAGCAATTACTCTAAGATCCTTCATTCTTGGTACATAAACCTGACTATTTGAAGTCATTACAATCTTAATTCTATAAGATCTAAATGAAGGCAATTTATCAGCAGTCCATACATACTCAGAGAATTCCAATCTCTCACTTTCGAATCCATACGAGTTTGTTTTGGTAACAAACTTATCAGATTGACCATCATTCTTAGAAGCATCAATTACATCACCTCTTGAATTAAGATTCTTCCATCCGGGGAATGGAACAAAGATTGGTTTAAATCCTTGCTTATCACTTACAGAATAAAATGCTCTTATATCACTATTAAGATGTATATGTGCTCCTAATAATAGTTTAATAGAAGTACCAGGATTCTCTAAAGTTATTTCTTTAGATATGTACTGACATGCAGTAGGATCTCCGAAAACATCATTAACTCTAGGATCAGTAGCATAATTCTTGATTGGAGCATTAACTCTATTGGATGTCGTAATAACACTCTTTCTCTGACCATCAATTACTGGACTAATACGAGTATCAGTAGTACTTAAAGTCAAACTTAACTGTAATGACTTGTTACCCGCAATGTTAGTCAATTTCAAATCTTCATTAACTTTAGAAGCGATCATCCGAGGACTATCAAGATAATTTGTTTGATTCAAAGCAACTGCTTCAAATCCATCATCAATAAAGGGAATTTCAGCACCACTCAAACTTCTACTTGTAATAGTTCTAATTTGAGATTCAATAGACGTTCCTTGAACCGTAACATTTCCAATTAACGGTGTTATAATTTCAAAAGGCATATTTTGAGTTGCCCTTGTCTTATAACCACCAGAAGACTTAGTAGAATTTAAAAATAGTTTCTTAAATCCAACATTATTACTTCTATCATCATTATTAACATTAAACTTAGTAGACATATCCAATTTCACATAATAATGATCATATCCAATAGGATCAGTTACGATTGATACATCCGATAATGTATGAGTCTTATTAATCCTTGAAAGATTAACACCACCCAATTCATACTTGTAAACAGGAGTTCCTGCAGCATAAGATGCTTTATTAGATCCCCTTACAATATTTCCACCAATATTACTACCATCAACAGAAGTATATTCAATAATTTCATCTTCAATCTTCAGATAACCTGTATTAGTAGTTCCTATACCTACTCCTTCAAAAGTACTGAATGAAATAGCATTATCCACTGAAATAGGACCAACTGCTCCAACATCATAAGCAGCTGCTAATTTTGTTGGTTTAATATCGGATTGTGCTTGAGAAAGAATAACTTTATTATCATCAAAATACATTCCGTGGTTCTTATGATTCACCTTAATATGTAAACCATCACTAACCTCTGTTACAGCAGCAACAGTAACACCTACACCAGGAGTATTGTTATTATTCAAAGCAACTGCGGTTCCAGCACCATTAACATAATATACAGTTTTTCCAGCACCAACACCCCATTCTCCTTGAACATTCTGAAGAATAAGTTCATTGGTCATACCAACACCAACAACAGAAAGTTTAACATCCTTTCCAGCATTCTTATTAGTACCTGAACCTAAAGTAGCAACTCCAACAGTATCACCTACCTGATATCCAGCACCGCCACCTACGATAGTAGCTGCAGTTACAGCACCACTAGTCACTACTACATTAGCAGTAGCACCCGTACCATTACCTGTCAAGGTGACTAAATTAGTACCATTATGAGTTCCACTTGCATATCCAGTTCCAGCATTAGTAATAGAAAGACCACCACTAACTGTAATTGAAGAAGCAGTACCTACCAAATCTCCAGTAGCATTCTCATATGCACCAGTAATTTGATAAACGGTATTACCCATTGTAAGTCCACCATCAGCAACAGTGGTTCCCAAACCAACTCTAACTTTTCTTGATGTTAAAGCCAAAGAGTTAGGCATCAATTGAGGAATTTGTGCATTTCCTTCTGAAAGTTTAGGACTGTACATTTGTACTGATCCAGTCTCTAAGAAGTTTGCTCTATAGAGTACAAACTTAAGATCTTCCCATTGACTTGCCGACCATGTAGAAGCATTCTGAGATTTAAATAGGGATCCCAAATATGGCTGGTTAGATATGAACGTATCTGTTAGAAGATCATTCTCACCAACTCTTGAGATATAAACACTGTACTTCGTTGAGTTAGATGCTAAACAAATAGCATATTCAGTTTCTCCTTCTAAGTAAACAGGTGCTTTAAACTCAATAGAAGTAGCAATAGAACCATCATTTGAAATAGTAATATCATCAGGGTTGACAATAATTTCAGAGAAAGGTAGAATATGTGTAGTTGGATATCCATCCTTCATAGTTCTCAACTGGAATACCAAAGGAACATCATTATCATCTTTGGATCTAAAGTAAACATCACAACGTGTTAGGAATATTCCCGTAGGATCCTCAACTAAGAAAGATTGAGCAAGTGGGTCATACCACCCAACAAATCTTTCCTCTTCAGATCTTCCAATCTCTCTACTACCAACATTTTCTATACCAAGAGATCTATTAACATGCTTCTCTTGGAATTCTTGTCTTTGTTCAGTTCTTGAATTTCTGACAGAAATAATATTTTCTTGAACTGTTTCAAGAGTTCCTTTTGCTTCATATGCTTCCTCAGCAATTGTATCACAGTTATCTTGATCATTATCTTTACTATCAATTAAAGTAAAGGTCTTCTTACCAACTTCAAACCTTGGGAACTGTTGAACATTTGGATTTGGAATATAGTAACTTCCATAGCAATTTGCTGCGAAATCAGCAATTAACCTTACATCATTAATAGTTGCTTCAGCACCACTGGTCTTTCCACGCAATTTCATTCCCTTTTCTACCCAACCATAGTAATCTCCTTGAGCTTGTTCAGCAAGAGAAACACAATCTACATTCAATACAGTTGAAGTAGAAGAATAGGTTGCCTGTAATACCGCATTAGAGTATGGACTCTGTTTGAAAGTATCTTTAGGATTATCATAAGCACCTTCTTTATGGTTAGATTGAGCAACCCTAAAAGTTATAGTTGGAGTTGAATTAGTAATATCCTCAGCAGTACTAATTTGTGATGCCAAACCACCAACGGTTTCTCCCACTTGGAAGGTTCCTTTGGTCATAGTAATTTCAAGTAACTTAGGAACACAGAACTTAGTAATATCCTTTCCATCAAAGAAAGCATAAAGTTGTGCCAATGGCTTCATTCTCTTGCCTTCAAATAAAACATTTCTGTTTCTCATATGAGGAATTAAATCCTTACTAATCGTTCTATCACCTACAGAATGTCTGTCAAACTGTTCTGAGATCATGGTTCTTAAACCATTTCTCTTGGCAGTTCCATGCTGAATAGTTTCTTCAAATTTATCCTCTGTGGTTACTGTGGTGACAACATCAATCCATTGAGCAACACCTGTTCCACCATTAATCCAACCACCTCTTCCTTCTCTTCTAGAACTAGATTCACTTCTAGTAGCAGTAGAAGTACGTACTTCAGTTCCAGTCCAATTAGTTTCCCATGAATCCCACTTAATAGGACCTAATCCTGTTTGTGGATCTACACCTTCATTCCTAACAGCATCAGCCATTGTCTGAGCATAATTACCCTCAGTTTCAATCGTCTTAGCTTTTAATCTAACAGTATCAGTCCATACATCTGAGGAAGGTGTTAACTCAAGAGTTCCTTGCCAGAAACTAACCATGAAAGGTGTAACACTTTCAGATCTAGTAGCAAAGTTTTGTTTTAACCATTCAACTTCAGAATAATCTAAAGTTACAACATCATTATTTCTCTTAATATTAATTCCTTCAATAGTTTTGGTTGAATCATCTTCAGTTGCATCTACATTTACAACAGGTCCAAAAATCAAATCAACTGAATTAGTATAGTGGCGAGGTCTAGCTTCCTTACGCCTTGTATCAATACTATTATTAATTTTAATTTCACTTTCTTGTGGTAAGAACGTAGTAAAGTTATCAACAAAGAAACCAGACTTGAATCGGTTTAATCCATCAGAATCAGGAACAAAAAGATTAGCAGTATTAGTTTCAAGTAATGATAAAGTAGTATAATATTCTAAATTCTTAATTCTCTTCTCAAGTTGTTTAATATCAACCATCCTAAATCTCTTATGTTCCATAAAGTCAATGGAAGCTTGTTCAACATCATAAAGATATGGTGGAAGAGTTATAGTTGCAATTTCTAAAGCATCATCAACTGAACCAGGTTTTTCTGGTTTTTCAGCAGGTGTTCCATAATTAACTTGGAACTTACCATCCTTAGTTAAGAAGATCCTATCAATTCTTGGTAGATAGAATGAATATGTTGTCTGAATTGCTTCATCGGAAGCAAGTATATTCTGTGCAGAATTTCCTGCTTGATCAAAAGTTCTACCATAAAACTCAAGAGGAGATCTTGATCCCTGCCCTACAACATCAATTGTAGAAACTCTAGGTCTAATATCAATAATATCCGCATTAGAAACGCCATCAACTGTTTTTATTTCAGTTGCATAATTAAAATTCTTATAGGAATCAATAGTTGTAATATCTCCATCATCGGTTGCTTCATAATATCCATTCATGAAGTAAACTTTAATCTTCCTTGAAGGAGCATCTACATCTTTCTTTCTTGTAATTCTACCTTGATCGTAGAAAGTTCCATCTTGACCTGTCTTATAAGTAAAGTTATTTGATATATCAAAACTTGGAGAATTTACAGTTACAACAGCACCTTGTGCTTTAGATTCTTTTGTCTTTACAATTTCTCCTTCAACAAAAGCAGTTTGATTCTTGTAAAGAACAGCAATCTTAGTATCTGATATTACTTCTGCTATTATTGCTATAGCATCTGATGTTTGTCCAACTATCTCCTCACCAATTATAAATTCTAAAGTTGTAGTTGAAGAAGTGGTAATAGAAGATAGAATAAGAGTAGAAGCAGATGGATCTCCTGTACCATCAGATTCAAAAATACCATGAATTTTAATTAAATCAGGAGTATTGACAGATATTGTACTATCCTGAACTCTGGTTCCCCATGGATAATCTCCATAAGTTAATCCATCATTTAAAGTAGTTGTTCCTATACCAGAAGATGCATTATTAGACTTATTAATAATAATAGAGTTAACTCTATTTCTTATTTTTTGTTTTGCTTTTGGCTTTAATCTCTTCAATGTAGCAACAAATCTAGCACCTGTATTAGCAGCAGTAGATAGATTTACGACATTGAGAGTACCACCAGCACCAAAAACAAATTGATCAGCACTTAAAGGTTCAATACTACCATCACCCAATATGAGTGAATATCTTTCTTCATCAAATCCTAAGAACGATTCGCTTGATCCAGCAGAAACAGCACTAGAGAAAGTATTTGAAGCAATGGTTACATCATAGGACCTTCTAATTGTTATAGAAGCATCCGTCAAATCTACATCAGAAATATTAGATTTTGGTAATACAGTATATAAAGTATTATCAGAAGAATCTGCTAAAGGTGAACTTAAGATCTTAAGATCACTTACGCTTAAAGAATATGTTTGAGCAACACCTACTGGTAGCTTACCGTTAGCAATTCCAGTAACAGTAGTAACTCCAATAACTTCAACAGCAGAAGAACCAATACTAGTAATTCTTGCCATTGTTAAATCAGGAGATCTTTGAGGATCACTGAATTGTAATAGATCACCCTTTTTAACCTGATCTAAGAACTTCTCACTTGCAGCTGTTATTGTACTTATTCCTGCGGCCGCTGTACAAGGACTAACAGTAGCAAAACCAACATTAATTGATGATGATGCAACTACATCAGCAGTAAAAGTAGACAAACCTACAGTCAAACTATAGTTAGCATTATCTGTTGATCCAAATACAGACTTAACATCACCTAAAGTATGAGCAGTAAGTGCTGTTGCTACTCTTCTTTGATCTCCTTTTGTAGTTGTTCCTGCATTATCTCCACTAAAAACTAATTCTTCATTCTTAATAAATTCTCCTTCTGTCTCATAAATTTTTATTGAAGAACTATTACTTACACTAGCAAACAAAAATCCTGTGGCACCACTAGATGATCCCGTAATATGACATGGGAAAGGTGCGGTAATATTTTGATTAACAGTTACATCTGTTATAGTTTGAACATCATATAAAGAAACTACCCACTCATTTAAATTTGCATTGGTAGCATTATAAGATCCAGATTCTAAACGAGAGTCATATACTCTAGCAACACCAATTTCATTTCCAGGAATTACTCTTTGATCAGTACCAACTCTTTGGTCTCTTAAACTTAAAATATAGGTATTACCAACACCTACAATTGGACCACCATAAGCACGATTTAATGTTAGAGATGGACCAGTATTATAGATTATTTGCTGGTCTTGAATAGTTTTAGATGTTCTTGGTTTAGCACTATCTAAAAAAGTTGGCTTTGTCGTCTCTAATTCATATCCTCTTACATATGCTTTACCTGGACCAATTTTATATAAACCTAAACCATCTGATGGAGTAGATCCACTATATGTAAATTGACCTTCTTGGAAAACTCCATTGTTTCCCATATTATCATCTAAAGAGTTTTCAACTGAAACATCAAATGGTGCGACATAATAATCTCCAGATTCATCATAAGTTCTACGGGCTAATTCATCTCCAAATACGGAATAGTCAGATTTTGGAAGTTTAGTTCGAAGAACACCATCCTTAATAGTACCTAATTCAATAAAATTATCATCATCAAAATCATCTAAACCTTTTTTGAACAAACTGGCAGATACTTTTAATCTATCAGCACCTGGAGCAGCATAATTATTAAATCCCTGAGAATTATCATTTAAAGATTCATCTAAATCAGGAGTAATTATTTCTTCATCAACATACAAACCAACCCTATAATTGGGCTTATTATCATATTGATCAAGTAAAAGAGTTTCACTTTCTACATTAACAAACTGTCCACGAATAAAATAAACACCTTCTTGGATCATAAAAGCAGATCCCGTTGCTGTTGAAGAAGATGGAAGAGTTATAGCAAAGGGACTACCTGCAGCAATAGCAGTATTTCCTAATAATCCAGAAGTAAGGATAGCATCAGAAGATAATTCTTCGCCATCACCAAAAACTGTAGTTGCATTATTAGTAGTACTTGCACCAATATAGCTTATATACAGAGTAAGATTATTCCTTTCAGATTCAGAAGCAAGAACAACTTTATCTACAACTGCTGTTACTCCAGATACCTGTCCTGTAATTTTTGCACCAACTAACTGTTCTACATAAGCAGCAACAGGAACTCCTTGAAAATTATTATTTAACTGAACACAATTGAATAACTGACTATATGCAGTATTACCTGGTATTACCTTCGCACCTTCCTTAAAAAAATGTTGACCAAATTTCTCAATTTGATTCTGCAGTATGGATTGAAGACCAGTTAATTCCCGTGCTTGTACTGGATACCCAGGTTTAAATAAAATCCTATGGTAATCATTCTTAGGGTCAAAGTCATCAAAATATGGCGATACGTTTAAATTCGTTTGCTGTGGCATGATTTTTTAGAACTGCAGAATGACTTTGATATCTTCTTTTTGATTCAACGACCTAGTTACGGATGCTCTATTATCAACGTAAATAATATTTCCTGTGTATTTTTTAACCTCAGGATTAGCAATACCGTTAGTAAATTCTTGACCAAAGTAATATGTCCTATTATTTATTACGGTAGAGACACCTGTAAAGGACGTATTAATGGATAAAGTCGAACCAGAACTTGGTATAATAGTTAAATTTCCACCTGTTGATGGAGAACTAGTAAATTCAAGTAATTCATAACCATAAGTTGGATTAGTAATTCCAATACCAGCAGTAGTAAATCCTGCCATGGAACGATCTTGCCAATATTTTAAAACTCCAGTATTAGAATCATAACTAACCACTCTACCAACAGCAGTTTGTCCTGTTCCTATAGTTTGAGTTATAAAAGAATCAGCAGTAAATGAAGCAGTACTATATCCAGTTCCAGTTAATCTGAGACCATAAACAGCACTTGCTTTAGATTTTGTTAATAATGCTGTTGATGTTTCTTTTGGATTCTCAACAACTCCAATTCTTGAGATTTGGTTTCCAGTTATAAAATCAGGATCCTCACTATCATTTTCAATTCGAGAGTATAGAAGAACGTTATATGCTCCTAATTCTCTATAGATATCTTTTCCATGACCACCTGGTGGGGTAATAATAACATCAAATGTGGGGGTTGTTGTACCTGTTGGAAGTCCACCTGCCTCTATATCTAGTGTTCCGTAAGTATATCCAGATCCCTGATTGGAAATGGTTACAGACTCTACTGTTTGGTCTGGAGCAACAACTACAGATGCCTCAGCACCTGTTCCATCACCCTTAATGGGAACCTTAGTATATGTTCCCCCTGTACCAATACCAATACCAGCGTTAGTAATTACTACTATTTTGACAGAACCATCTACGGCATTGTCTCTAACAGAAGCATTATCACTACTGGTTGACCAATCGAGAGGGGTTGGTATAAAGTCATTAGATTCAAACTTTACAATATCACTTGGTTTAATAGTATAAAGATACTTCCAAACATACCCATCACCACTACTACCAGCACTTCTTGGTTCTAGATCAGTAAATGTTGGTTCATCTAGTGATGGCTTACCATTAGGGTTAGCAGGGTCAGTTCCGTTTTGAAGACAAATATAAACTCTATAGTCGCTATTTACAACATAAAAAGATGCAGAATATAAATTGGTAGCACCTGAAATTTTAGCAGGATTAGATCTACTATAATCATTACGATAATAATCGTAAGTAGTACCAGAAGACCATACTCTACGAGCAACCACTTGTCTAACATCTGAAGAAGTAATCTTCTTCAATGCAATCATAGTATCCCAATATTGATCCTCCTCCTCAAAGTTATCTTTAGGAGCAGGTGGGTTTTGATCCCAATCTGATTGAACATCAGCAGGGTTAGGAAGACCGACAAAGGAATAATATGAATTAGTACTAGTAGTTACACCAGAAACAAAATTCTTCGCATTTAATATCCTTATCTGATCAGTTATGATTGCGGCCATTTTTGGAACTTTTTATTTATTTATTGAAATAATTATAATGTATTTAGGGTCTGGTCTCATAATGGTAATTTCTTGATGTATATGTCCAATCAAGTTTACCTGTATTATTCCATTGCTCGGCAAAGATGTTCTCACCTGCTGATCCACCACAATTAGTACCTGCAGCAAATATTCTCATACGGAACGTAGGTGTACCCCAACTATCATAATCCCAACTCTGCGAAGCAATACTAAAATTATCCCAATCAGCATGACTTCCATTACCACAAGTACCAGAATTCTTAGTTTTTTCATCATAACGACGAACAGTTCCACTACTATCAAGAATTTGGAGCTGTAATTTCATATTCCATCCTTGATATACTCCGCTAGTCTCACAGAAACCACAACGACCTCCTGCTCTCATATTCATTCCTCCACCAACCTGGCATATGTCTGCCCATCCAGGAGTCCATGTTCCCCATGTTTCATCAGTAGTTGAAGCAGATGGTTTTAATCCATCACCAGATACATTCCATTGTGTACCTGTAGTTGTACCACCAGTACAATCCCAGTTTCGAGTAACAGTTAATGTACATACTGTAGAATATTCAGTATCAGTACCAGCAGTATTTGTTCCAGTAACTTTACATCTAATTTGATCATTATGGTCATCATAGTAAAATGGATTATAACGAGTTAAAGTACCACTTACAGCACCTGTTATATCACTCCAAGATACGCCACTATTTGTACTAACTTGCCACTGATAAAGCATCACTGTATCCGTGTTAGCAGTATCATTAGCAACAATAACAAAATTCTGATTATCTCCTGCCTGAGCAGAATGTGTAGCACTTATATCAGTAGTAATTGAAACAACTGGAACACTTTGTGGATCAATCTTTTCAATTCTACCACCACCAACAGATCCATTTCCTTCACCAAATACTCTACTATAAGCAGTACTAGTATATGGATTTCCTACTTGTGCCCAAGTACCTGGGAATTGTGCATCATAACCACCATAATTATTTCCTCCATTTCCATTCTGACATGCAGCTTGTTCATGACCACTTTGATGCGATCCGCCACCACCTCCACCAGCTTTACTACCACCACTATCCGGTGAAGCAGCACCAGCACTACCAGAAGCACCAGTTGGACCGGGACCACTGGCACCAGGACAACCGCCACCACCCCATCCAGCAGGACTATTCGTAGGAGAATCAGTTGGGGGTTGTCCACCAGCAAGAGCACCAGGTTGTGAAGGACTACCACCAGCAGATCCACCACCACCGCCACCAGCAGTCATATGGTAGGTTGGAGAAGATGGATGAGGACTTGATTCTGCAGAAAAATACGAATATGATCCACCACCACCTCCATTCCAAGTACCATTAGGATTAGTATAAAATCCACCAGCACCACCACCAGGAGCTCCACCTTGAGCCTGACTACAAGCACCAGGATTGCCTGGATTATTATGACATCCATTTTGACCGCCACCACCAATAATAAATGGTGCTGGACCCCATGGAGCAGGGAATAATACGTCCTTTCTTACTGATGCACCAGCACCACCAGCTGCTCCATTTGCTCCTTTAGCACCAGCACCACCCCAAAGAGTAATTCTATATGTACCAGCTCTAAAAGTAATACCAGTGCTGGCATTAATTTCCATATTAGTAGCAGTAGTTATGGTAGTATCACCAGTACTAGATGCCCATGGAGAAACAAATTGAACTCCATCTGACCAATCAGAATATGTCCCATCACTTGCTTTATATCTTACTCTTACATATCTCGTACCACCATCTAAATCTGCAGTAACATCAGTTACTTTTGCACTAGTACTACCTAAATTTTGCCACCTAATAGTAGAAAAATCAGCAGCATCAGAGACCTGCCAATCAGTAGAATGATGAGTTATATTTACTCCACCAAATGAAGCAAAAGCAGATGAAGCAACGGTAACAAGTCTCGTTGTTTCAATATCTCCTGCTGATGGATCAGTTATAGTAGGTGTATATACCTTTACAAAATTACCACCTAAAAGTCCTTTATTAAGAGCCATAATTACGCAAATCCAAGTCCAAGAACGTTCATGTAAGTGTTAGTAGCATTATCTGGAGTGAAGAATGAAACAATATCAGTCTTAGCATTAGTTGCAGACCATGTAGGAGCAGATCCACCTGCCCACTTAGGAGCAAAGTTGAAAGAAACAGACCTGGTTCCTGTTCCTGTAAAATATAGTATTAAAACACCAGAGAATGTACGAGCAGCAGTCGGACCTGTTAGTGAGAATGTAACAGCAGTAGTACCATCAATAGTTGCTTTAAAAGTTGAATATTGACTTATATCTAAAGCATGAGTACCGGCTGATAAGGATCCTAAATCGTGGAATGCTTCACTATAACCAGAAAGGTCAGCTCTCTTTCCAGGAGCCATAGAAACTCCAATACCAGTTACAGTAAGAATTCCTACAGCACCAGTTCCATGAGTAACTTGAAGTCCTCCACTAGTAGGTCCAGAGAATTTAACAGCAGTTACAATACCAACAGCATCAAGGTTTCTCCCAACATACAAATCTGAACCAGTTTTAGTAATACCCGTAAAGGTACTCAAACCAGTTAATACAGTATTCCCAGAAACTGTGAAATTAGTAGTAATTCCAAGCGATCCAATAGTGGACATACCAACGGCACTTATATTAACAGAGTTAAGTCTGTTAACAGTCGATGCATATGCTACATTACTAGAATCAATAAGACCTGTTACATTACCAGTTACAATTCCAGTTAGAGGTCCCAAGAAACTAGTAGCACTACAAATTCCTAGAGTACTGGTGCCAGCTCCAGTGGTTTGCCACTTAAGACTATTATCAAAATAAGCACTAACTGCTCCGTCTTTGATACCAGTTAGATAATCATGACCTTGACTATAATCTTGTAATTTTAAAGTATCCCCTTGAACAAGAAGACTGCCTATGGCATTGACTTGCTTAACAAGACTATTCGTTCCATCATGATAAACCCAAAGATCATCACTAGTTCCATATTTTGCTATTATATTGTCTTTATATGAACTCTGAGTTACAGTAAAACTTATTCCTTGTCCTACTTGAAATTTTGACTGTGGATTAGTAGTTGCTATACCAACATTAGTATCTGTATTAATACCAATAGAAGTCTGTTGCCAAACACTACCTGCTGCTTGAGAGTTAATAGTTACTTGACCAAAAGATGTACTAATTGAAATATTAGTACCAGCAACCATTGAAGTTACAATACCAGGAAATAAGGTCGTTCCTGTGCCACACAGGGTATAAACCTCATCAAAGTTCTTATTAATTTTATTACCGGCTACGTTAAGAGCATCACCCTGACCATCGTTGGGCGTTATACCAGTTGATATCCCTAGCTTTGCCATTATTTGAGACTTTAGATTTAATAGTATTTAGATGACTTGGCCTTCATAACCCTTATACTTTAGAGGTACAGTTCTTTGAACCAATGCGGATGTAGAAATACCTCCAACACCATCTTGAGTATAAGCATTAAATGCTATAGTCTGAGACCTTGAGACCAGTTGAACTTTACCCCAACTGAAATTACCAAAGAATGGGGATCTCATTACTGTTCCTGGATACCCACCACCAGTAGTACTTAAACCACTATTATCAAATGTATAATAAGAAGAATCAAAAGTTATATTAGAGGAACTGAATGTAAGACTTGAAATACCAGTCAATCTAGCAGTAACCCTTCTACAAGCAGTTAATGCCGTTCCTGCATTTGCTAATCCAATAAGTGTATTAGCAACACCAACAGTACTTACAGTATCAACCTGATACACATTATCAAAGTAATTAGTTCCTACTCCAATAATACTATTATCTATAGCTCTAGAAGTAATGACTGTTGTACCAATTCCTATATTAGAATTAGTGACTAAGAAGTAATCACCAACAGCAAGTTGACTAACAGTTATAGCAGTACCTACAACAGCAGCATCTCTAAAGTATGAATCAGGTTCAATAAGAAGATCAAATAAGAACTTATCAACAATACCAACAGAAGTAGTAGCAAATCCAACAACTACACCAGAATCACCAGTATAAGTTTGTACATTATTTGTCTCTTCACGTCGTGCTGGAGGTTGAATCAAAACTTGTGGAGGATTGGTCGATGCATATCCAGTACCACCATAAGTAACACTTAAACTTTGAACATGTAAATTAGAACTTGATAATCCACTAGCAGTTGCAGTAAATCCAGTTCCAGGTGTACCAACAGTTACAGTTGGAGCAAAGTCATATCCATCACCACCATCAACCAAAGTAAGAGAACTAATGGTTCCTCCAGTAGAAACATTTGCTGTTGCTCTAGCAGCAACTCTTGGATTTTGATCAATAAGAGTAACCTTATCTTGGAAAGCAACTTGATTATCTTTTTGCTCATTATAAGGAGTGAAGAATGGTCTTACACCATCAACATATAAAGTAGTTGATCCAATTCCAACATTAGCAATCAAATTAGCAACAGGATAGATAACTGGTTCATACAATTCTCTATCTTTACCGACACCTTCCTCATTAATAATAAGATCTTCAGTCTGTCGGCACCAATTAATAGGTCTTACTAAACTTTCATTTTCAGTATTTCCAGGACCAAAATATGGAAGACTAGTAGCAATATCTGTTGAAGTTACTGTACTAATAGTTCTAGCATCTTCCTTCAGATAAGCCTTTTGACCAATATCTGGATTATACCCAATATCTACTGTATCACCTTTCTTAACTGTTTCCATTACTTCTTTGAAAGTAACGTCTACACCACCACTTCCCTTATAGAAGACAATTCTGGACTTATCACCAACCTTGGGTGCTTCAGTAAAAGTAATTAAACTACCACCACTGAAAGTGTAACCCTTACCAGGAACTTGAAGAATGTCGTTAATAAAGATTAAAAGAACATCCTGAACATTAATTTGAGAACCCTTACCAGATCTAATAGAAACTATTTGATCATTTTTCTTAGTCTGGAATGCTGTAGTATTTCCATCAAATAGACTATCTAATGTATCAAGAACTTCTAATTGACCTAAAGACCATCCAGTAAATTCATCCCCATTAACATCACTTACTGTAAGGTTAAATTCATTAAATCCCGTACCAGTTGTTGGTATTCCAACTGTTCCACCAATAGCAACAGTTAAGACTTCAGTATTTCCATAACCACGTCCTGTATTAACAATCTCAAAGTCAGTTACACTTGTTCCTTGACCAACTTGAAGATTGATAGTTGCCGCTGTTCCTACTCCGACAGTTCCACTATAAACTAATGGAATATTTGAATAGGAGAGTGGTTCATCGAAAATAACCTCTAAACTCTTATTAACATATCCACCTCTTGCATAGAAGTGATCAAGAGTAGATATTCCACTATTAACAATAAAGTTATAATCATCAATAACAGTAAGAACAGTAGAACCACTATCAGCAGGATCAGTCTTACTTGCAGAATTATTATTTGCTCTTGGAGCAATAATTGCTTGTTGAACGGTTCCACCAGCTTTATAGAAAGTAGGAACTGTAGAAACCCCAATATTTACAGTGAATGTATTTGTTGAAGCAGCACCAGCACCAACAGTAAGAACTTTAGTTCCGCCATAAGTTGGATCTGGTTTTCTAGGATATTTGTGCTGTGTTGCATAAGAATCCTTATTACATGTAAAGGTTAAAGATTCAGTAGCAATTTTAACAGAATCTCCAATATTTAAATCATGAGAACCAATAGTTAATCCAAGAAGCCCTGTAGAAGCGTTATAAGTGCAAGTAGAAATATTATAGTAAGCAAGAGTTGATATACCTACATTAACTGTAATAGATGTTCCAGTAACCGCCGAAATGGTCATTGGCTTATCATAATATGGGTCAGTAGTTCTAGGATACGTATGTAATGAATTATAGTTGTCTTTAGCGCATCTAAATGCTAAACTATGAGGATCAATTTTAATATTAGTTCCAGTAGTAAGACTATGAGAACCAATAGTTAGAACCATATTTCCTGTTGAAGGAGTATAGGTAGCAGCAGTTGGAGTGAATTTAACAAAAGGCGAAGCACCAACTTTAACTGTAAAGGTATTCAAAGTCGTTGCTGTAATGGCAGTTGCTATTCCAGCAATAGGATCAGTTGTTCTTGGATATAAATGATTAGAAGAATTCTGATCCATACCACAAGTGAACGTAATCGAAGTTGTGGCAATTCCAACAGTATTATCAGTCGTTAATCCATGATTAAGTGCAGTAATAGTTAAATCACCTGTTACTGGATCATATGATGCTCCCGTAGGTGTTAAGGTTCCACCACCAGTAATACTAACAGCACCAGATGTAGCAGATACAAATGTATGAGGATAATTACCCCCACTAACTACAGCGTCAGCAGAAGCACTAACAAAGTGGTGAGCATAGTTGCCACCAGTACTTAAGGCACTTGTTGCTGCTCCAACAAACTTATGAACACTTTGATCATAAGGTCCAGCAGCACCAACTTTAACATTAATAATACCGTCTTGATGAGTTAATCCATTAGTAATTGCAGATACAAATATATGAGCAGATGTATT
>VTLG01003619.1_pt1 | contig 21348 bp, 41 predicted proteins | sample 4694571 | NCBI WGS metagenome assembly VTLG01 (sample SAMN12604809, study PRJNA352737) | marine metagenome | biome: ENVO:00000447; feature: ENVO:00000209|ENVO:00000569|ENVO:01000036; material: ENVO:00002151; isolation source: viral sequences binned using virsorter ... | reverse complement strand
ATGGAGGCTATGACAAGTGAACAAGCATCACTGAATGCATACACAAATACAGTATTTTATAAGCCAAAAGACATATATTTGGACCAATTAAATATATTTGATAATAGGCAAATATACCCAAATACTAGTCTTGCAACTTATATTCAAAATGATAAGATAGATATTAAAGCTAAAAAACTTAATGAGATAAATATTAAGAAACAAAGGCTTTTAATGGAACTGGAGGCATTAAAAAATGGGTAAAACATCATTAGGAACTGGAAAACCACTTCCAAAAAATTTTAGAAAAGTAAAACCTGGTTATGATCAGGCATTTACCTTACCAAGAGGAGCATCTGCCGCTCCAATTAAACAAATTAAAACAGGTACAACGGGTAAAAAGGGAGACGCATTTGTAGCGGGTGCTACAGGTGCTGCGCTGCATGGAGCAGCTACAGAAGCAGTAAAGAAAAAACCTATTACTAAAAAAGGATGGGGTAAAGCATATAAAAGAGGTGGATAATGGGTAAACTTAAAGACCAACTCGCAGGAATAGCCGCTTTAATTGCAGCAATCGTTGCAATAGGTGGTGGTTTTGTCAAGTACGGAGAAATTACAACTAAATTAAATGCAATAGAAGCTAGAGAAGAAACTGTTGTTGATACTTCAACAATTGAAAGTAAAATTGCAGTGTTAGAAGAAAAAGTAGCAAAATTAGAAAACGTTGACACTTCACACGAGCATCCAGTTAATCATGGTCATACTAAAACACTAGTTAATGAAAAAGAAATTGAATTATTAAAAGTTCAAATAGAAGAAATTAAGGTATCTACTTCAAACCCATTATCTCAATAAAATGAAAAAAATATTATTTATAATAGCGTTATTCGCTTTAAGTTCATGTGCAATAGGACCTAAATGCACATATACACAAGAAGGAACAAAGATTTCATCTTGGTTCTGGTTTTATAAAGCTAAACCAGTTGACCTAGATAAAATGAATTGTAACTAATGGCTAAACAACCACTCAATATCGGAGAAGAAGTCGCCGTCCAGATGCCGATGAAGACGGTAGCCTCACTGATCGCGATGGTCGCGATCGGCACCTGGGCTTATTTCGGTATTATTGAGACGCAAAATAGACTTTCAACGCAAGTAGAATTAATGTCTAAAGATTTAACTGAGAACACAGCATTTAGAATAGGGTGGCCTCGGGGTACTTTAGGAAGTCTTCCGGCCGATTCAGAACAATTTATGCTTATTGAGGAATTGTATAAGCAAGTAGAAAAATTACAGGAGCAACAAGAAGCTGGAATTCACAACGAAGTTATGATAAAATTTTTGGATGAACAAGTGAAAAAACTACAGTCGGATGTAGAAAAACTTAAAGATTCTAATAGAGAAATACATTATAAGAACGGTAACGGAGGATAAAATTTTGGAAGAGATTGTAATAGCGCTGTTGATGATAGTCAACCAGGAAATCAAGGAACACAGAATACAACCTTCGATGTCTGCCTGCCTAAAGGGTAAGAGAGTGGCCGAACGTGAATCTAAAAGCCACATACAGTATCAATGCATCAAGTCATTGGCTGAAACAGAAATATATTTAGGAGAAAAAAGTATTGTTAAATTAATACTAAAATAAGGGGGAGCTATGCAATTATCAAAACATTTTAAATTAGAAGAAATGACTAAATCAATGACCGCTACTCGTAAGGGTATTGACAACTCACCTGGAGCAGGTGATATTAAAAACTTGGAGAACGTGTGCTATGAAATATTAGAACCCGTTCGTGCACACTTTGACAAACCAATTACAGTGACATCAGGGTACCGTTCAGAAGCGCTTTGCGAGGCCATAGGTTCAAAAAAAACCAGCCAACATGCAAAAGGCCAGGCGGTTGACTTTGAAATCGCGGGTGTGCCAAATATTCAGACAGCTTACTGGATACAAAATAACGTAGATTTCGATCAATTGATCCTCGAGTTCTACAAAAAAGACGACCCCGCGGGTGGCTGGGTCCACGTATCGTATAATGAAGCTGGTGCAAACAGAAAACAAGTTCTGACTTATGATGGAAAATCTTACGAAAACGGTTTACCGGACATGAAATGGTCAGGAGGGAAGGTATTAGGATGAGAGCATTTTTAAAAGAAATAAGAAAATTTGTTAATAACCATCAAGGGTATATACTTTTAGCAATACTTATTTTATTAATATTAAAGTGAAAAATTTTTTTGAAAAAACAAAATTTGAACCAGATATAACTCACGGCGTATGTCCAATGTGTGACGAACCTACAATGTTGGTTTCTTTAACTAAAGATTTTTACAGATGTATAACTTGTGGAGCTGATTTAGAGCAAAAAGTAAATGGTGTAATAAGTTATCTACCTGTTGCACAAAAGACACAGGAAAATAAACCTAAAGTATAATGGGTAAAAAAGCTAAATTTGGTTTAGTTACTAAACCTAAACGCGATAAACCCAAAAAAAGACCTGGAAGACACAAAAAACGTAGAAATAAACACGAAAAAAGAATGGGAAAATATCGTGGAAAAGGTAGAAAAAAACGTTGACAAATATCCCCTGATATCCTATATATAGGACATGAAAGAAATAAATATAAAAATAAAAAACATATCTCAAAAGCAATGGCCTTTATTTCTTATTGAATTAAATTTAATGGCTAAAAATTGGAAGAGATTTGGTCCAGTTGTAGATATTAAAGCTAAAAACTTTGATAAAATTATTAAATGGGGAAGAAAAAAACATGGTGACACTACAGAAGATTGATGAAGTAGCCATAAGATGGAATAAAACGAAAGATCCAAAGGATAAAGAGCTTTGGTATGAACTTATAAAGGAATATGGACTTAATAATATTAAACGATGGAATGTATCAACTGATTCCAGTGACGAAAGAAATGCTGAAAGACGTAGTATTAATAGCCAAAGTAAGTTGTTTTGATCTTTGTGATATACTTAGATTAAAATTAACAACATATGCAGGTGATCCTCTCAACGTTCATATCATGAACGATGGTAGTGGTGATTTTTACGGATGTATATGCAAATAAGATTGAAAAGGACCTCCGTCCAAGTAAAGCCTCGCGCTAGCCTCTGTACGGCAATCTGTGACCTTCGAAATACAGTAGGGGGTAGATTTGGAGCCTTTGCTCCTGCAGGAGTACGTGCACGGAAACTGTGGGGGTTAATATGAAAATAAAAATATTAAGTTATCAAGAATTTGCTGGAGCAATCTTAAGAAAACCTACGGAAAAAGTAAAGTTTCCATTAAGTGAAGAAGACAATATTATATTAGATAACATGATCAAAGTTATGTACCAAGCTAATGGTATTGGGCTCGCTGCTAATCAAATAGGATATAATAAACGTATGTTTGTAATGGACACATCTAATAAAAAAGATAGCCCACAAGTATTTATTAATCCAATTGTAAAGTCTAAAAACAATATGAAAATGCCTGATATGGAGGGGTGCTTATCTTGTCCCGGTGAAGAAATAAAAGTAAGTAGATCTATATCTATTAATTTAGAATGGACATGTCGTCACGGTAAACCTCAACACAAAACATTTTACTATTTACCCTGTAGGGTAGTGCAACACGAAATAGATCATTTAAATGGAAAGTTAATTATAGATTAAGTCTCAGTTTCTGGTTCTTCATAACAATAAAATTTAATAATGGTGCCAAGTTCATTTACATCTTTTGGTCCAATTTCCTTTGCTTTTTTCATAGATTCTTCATAGCCAAACATCATGCATTCGTAGTGGCTATTAAACTTATACGGCCAGTGATAAGGCTCTAAACAAGTGTTATAAACCGACGAACATATTATTAGCCCTAAAATAAAACTACCCATTGACATTCCTTTAGAAATTTATATATTATCCTATATTAAAAATATGAAAGGAACGTACAGTATATGACTGATATAAGCAAATATAAAAACGTGTCATTATCGAAAGACACCTATACTAAAATTGATCGGCTTAGACGAGTGATTGTGCCAAACACAATTGTAAGTCGAAGTCAAACAGTAAATATTTTAGTAAATGAAAAAGTAGAAAAGTTAAATGGAAAGGTAAAGGATAAGTAATGTATAAAATATCACAAGAACATAGACAATTACTTTTAAAGTATTTATCTACAAGACCTTACGCAGAAGTTTTTCAACTTGTTGCAATAGTAGTAGGTTTAAAACCTGAAACAAATAGTAAGGATAAAGAAGATAAAGAAAACAAGAAGGATAACTAATGGAAAACAAAGTTTGTCCAAGATGTAAAGGCAATGGTTTTTTTAAAGTAAAAGAAAGCGTAGAAAGAAAAGTGGATGTTGTAGTTCAATGTCCACTGTGTAATAGCGAAGGAGAGGTACATGATAAAGAGTTTGATGAGTATTTTAATTCTCACGTTGAGCTTAAGTCATTGCTCAAAGATTGAAGTTAATCCGTTGACAACAATAGGAAGAGTGGTGATACAAAATGGTAACTGAAGAAGATTTAAATAGAGTTGTTCGTGGACCCGCTGATCTAGAGGAAAGAATCGAGCAGCTAGAGAAACAGAAAGAGATTCTTAAAGCTGCCTGCAAGAAGGCAGGAGCGAGAATCGAGGAGCTAGAAAGAGACAATGAAATATTAATACAAGACATTGATCGTCTTTCTGAAGATAAATATAACCTAGAAATGTTGTTGAAAAAATAATGGACCCAATATTTAAATGGATATTTGGCTTTCTAGGTATGATGACTTTAATATCAATATACATGTTAGTAGTTGTTTTATGAACGAAACTGATAAAGCATACATAGCCGGCCTTTTTGATGGTGAAGGAAGTATAGATTTTACAAAACGCAAAGAGAAAAAAAGAAATGGAACCTATAATTGCAGGCGCATTAGCATGGAGATATCCATGACGGACCAGTCTGTGTTAATATGGCTACATAAAGTATTAGGTGTTGGTACATTAACTAATAAACCTCGTAAAGGACTTAGAAAGAATGGCACAAAGTATTTAATGCAATACAGATGGCGTTGCACGTTTAGAGATGCTTATTATGTCTGTCTTTTAATTTGGCCATGGTCACACACTAAATTACCTAAAATACAAAAAATTATAGAACACTATTCAGACATAAAAATGAATGGTAATGTAGTTAACTTACAAGATTATAAGAGGATAATGAGTTTAGAATGAAAAAAAACAAAAGTAATGCTAAAAGTGCTAGGTATGATGGTAGATCTAGACCCTCAGATAATTTATATAGAAAAAGATGGAATGAAATATTTGGTAAGAAAAAAATTACTGATGATAATGCTGAACAAATAGTTCACGGCGCTAGTACTGATGATTTAATCAAAGAAAATAAATGAAAAAAATAAATTGGAAAAATTTAAAAATTAAACTAAATGTATGGTCCTTGTATTATAGACAAGAAATTATATGGTTTATTGTTGGTTTTGTAGTTGGGTTGGTACTTTAGAATGGTTCTAAAATGCAATGAGATTTTAAAAATACACGCGTCGTGGTTATTTGAAAATGAATACTATGATGAGTACAAAGATTGCTTAACTCAAATATTAATAACTCAAGAAAAAGATCCAAGACAAACTGAAGGTTATTCAAAGAGAAGAAGGATGAAGAATGAAGTGGAACAAACTATATAAATACCCAAAAAGCAAAAGAGAAATACTGGAAGGAAATAGGCATTATGATGTTAATGACGAGAAATTACCAAGTGTTACAACGATATTACAAGCGACTCAAGATGCTGAAAAAGCTGAAGGCCTCAAGAGGTGGACTCAAAAAGTTGGCGAAGCTGCGGCGAAGAGAGTCTTGGAGCAAGCAGCAAAGCGTGGCACAGCTATGCACTCGTATCTGGAAACGTATTTGCAGGGTGGTAAGGTTTTAGATTTACGCGACGTGGGGCGAGAAGCGAGTAGCATGGCGGAGACGATAATTGCTAGAGGATTCAATGATTTAGAAGAAATTTGGGGATCTGAAGTGACTTTGTTCTACCCGAATTTATACGCCGGAGCAACGGATCTATGTGGCATTTATCAAGGGCGCGAAAGTATAATTGATTTTAAATCCAGTAACAAGCCTAAAAAGCCTGAATGGATAACTGATTATAAATTGCAAATGGTTGCCTATGCGATGGCCCATAACTGCGTGTATGACACTGATATAGACCAGGGAGTGATACTTATGTGCACACCTGACAATTTCTTTCAAAAATTTACAATCAATGGACGTGAATTCCGAGAACTAAAGTGGGAATGGCTACGAAAAATTGATGAATATTATGTGACAAATAAGTCACAAAGTGTTGCATAAATACTACAATGTGGCAGAAATGTGGCTATTGCCACAATTGCCACAATTATCCCAGAAAGAAAAACGTGGAAAAAAAGTTCAAATAACCGCATAAAATTGAATTTTTCCACATTTTCCACATTTTCATTTTAAAAATGTGGAGCCGTAAACCATTGATATATATGCATAAAATGCCATTTTCCACGTTTCCACGTTTTTCAAAAACTTTTTGAAGATTTTTTTTCTGAAAAGATATTTTGGCTCTAAAATGTGGAAAAAGGGTAAAATTAAGCTATTATTGTTGGTATACAACAAAAGTAGCTTCCACGTTTTTAAAACCAAAAATGTGGAAAATGTGGAAACCCGCAATTACCAACGGTTATTTAAGATTGAAAATGTGGAAAAAAATGTGTAGTAGAAATTATGGGAATAGGAAACGTTATGGCGTTAGCAATAAGTATGATGACAGAAGGAGACTTTTGGGATAAGTTTAATCGTAAACATAATCCGCAATTTTATGAAAAACTTAAAAAGAAGAAAACCAAGAAGAAGAAAACAAGTCGTGCCAACACAGCCAAACGACATCCCATATTCAAAGTATCGGATTGAGTGGGTCGACGCGTTAAGTGATAGTGGTTGGGCTGATGACAGAGAGTTTACTAAAATGAAATTAGCTAAACCTATTAATGAAGGCTGGGTATTTTCTAAAGATAAAGATTCAGTAAAAATATTTGCGTCTTATGATTTAGATCCAAACACAAAAGAAATTACTTTTGGGGATCGGACAATGATTCCGACTTCATGGGTTGTGAAGATGACGAAGTTGAACTAACGTTTTTTAATCTTAATTGTTTTTGTTTATCTTTAACTTTTTCTTTTAATTCTTCTGAAGATTTACCTTCAAGTATTGGTGAGTACTCATTCATAATTTCTGTCATTCTTTTTTCTAATTCATCTTCTGATAAATCATCTAGCTTACCAGTTCTAATTATTTTCTGTTCAATATATAATCCTGCTGCTTTACCTCTTGCCACTTCAGCATTAACTGCAGCGGACCAAGCACCTTTTCTTAATGCTTCAGCTCTTATTTTTCCAAGTTCTGTAATATGTCTTTCAAAGGTCACAGCGTATTTCTTTTGATATTCCTCTCGTATCTCTCCTATGTATTTCACTACCAATGGGTATTTCTTAGGGCTTTGTAGTTCTGAGGCTGTGACTCTAGCTCGGTCTTCTGAGTATCCGGCTTCTTTAGCACATTCATATCCTGTCATTCTGCCTTCATTTGTTACTAATAAATGGGCAAATTTCATCTGCATTTCTGTCAGTCTTTTTGGTAGTCCCATAGGTTGACAAATACAGTAATTTCACGTAAAAGTCAATCTTATGATAAGCGCGAAAGAATTAGCTTTACAATTGGATAGATTCCTAAAATCTCCTACTTGTCAGAATGCTAGAGTACAAGTTAAACTTCCTCGTGGTGAGTATAGATCACCAGATGGGTATTTTGACATTAAAAATATTTCTCTATTACAGAATAATTTGATTGGTTCTAGAGAAACACATAGGATTGTATTAGAACTTTCTACTGGTGAATCTTGGAAAATGTCCAAACCAAAGCTTAAGTTATAAGAAATAGATTACGGCAAAACGTGGCTAAAAATGAGTCTAAATTTTGGCAAGAAATTAAGAAATCTACACCCAAAATTAGCTGGACAAGAATAGAAAATACAAGCAGTTTAGGTACGCCTGATCTGTTGGGATGCAATAGTTCTGGCACATTTTTTACTGTAGAACTAAAAGTAACCAAAGGTAATAAAGTGACATTTTCGCCACACCAAATAGCCTTTCATGTGCGCCATCCTTTGAACACATTTATCATGGTGAAGCACCTCGCTTCTAGAGACGTGAAACTTTATGAGGGATCTAAGATTGAGGAGCTTGTCGCTTGCGGCTTGAAGCTTGATGCTTGCTGCTCGGGGCTTGATGCTTGTCGCTTGCGGCTTGAGACTCTGTAGCTTGTGGCTTGCGGCTTGCCGCTTGAAGCTTAGCTTCCGGGGCGGAATGCAGCTTGTGGCCCGCAGCCTTTAATTCTTTTAATTTTTGTGGGGTCCAGTAATACATTAGTGTTTTCCGTATGCAACGTTTTTAACAGATTTATCCCAACATGCACGGCAATTTTTACATTCGTTATTCTGTTCAGGCGCCGGGCAAGTCCTGCCAGCTGTCACCACCGTTGAAGTGTTGTCCCAGCCTCCCGCTGCGGGCTGGTCTATCATTGGCATGCTGAACCGGATAACCAGATTATCTGGACACATTGGCAGGAAGTGCTTCACCCACGCCTCCCGCGTCGGCATCCAGTGCCTGGTCTCCGGTGTCAGCTTACAGACAGAAAAGATTTTGAGTAGGTGAGCTTCGTCCTGGACATCTCCGGAGTCATGCCACCTGAATTCTTTTGATTTTTTTGAATTGATAAGAAGAGCCATCGCGCCGGTCCAGAGCTCATGCTTGATGCTGGCAAGGCGCCTGTATTGTGCTTCTTGTACAACTTTAAATACATAACAACCTTTAAGTGCATAGCAATTGTAACAGACTGAGTCTTTAACCTTCCGGAGCTTCGAGCCTGTTTTGCATTCCTTAGCCGGCAGGCCATAAGCCCATCCAGGCATCTTAGAGGGTTTAGACAATCCTCCCACAAGTTTAAGTGCTTCTGATGTTTTCATAATCTTATAATATCCTATATTTATTTATTGTCAAGCTTGGCGCTTGTGGCTTGGTGCTTGGCGCTTGTTGCTTGATGCTTTTAAAAAACTTCTCACAGCTGGCCAGGTAACTAGCCGGCAGTGTGTTATGGTCCTGCAAGAAATAGTGTGTTAAGTCGTTGTGTTTAATTTTCTTCATCCATCGTCCAACTTTTTACTAGTATTTCTTCTGGCATATTTTTAACTCTGGCTTTGTGCTCTTCTTCCTCTTCCCATCCTTTTATTTGATTTAATAAACCCTCTGCACATTCATGACGACCATAAATAATATCATCCGTGCCATCAGAGCATATTTCTGCTTCTTTATTGTCTTTAGCGTCAACAACGTCTTGATTGTCTTTAACTTCTTCTTTTAACCATTGTTTAACTTTATTAAGTATTTTCTTTGACATAATTATTCCTTTCTAAATTCATCCTATCAAATCCCAGAACCATTGTCAAGTTTGTTGCTTGATGCTTGATGCTTGACCCTGATCCCAGATCCCTCACGCTATCTCAGAGACAGTGTAAATAGGTTACCAATTCTCCTTACCTAAAGGGATCAGGGATCAGTTGTTGTCCTGCGCAGGCGGGCCTTTCAGTTTGCAACCCTACCGGGCCATGCAGATATGCATCGCGACCTGTACTATAGTGGGTCAATTCCCACAGTTACAACACTGATCCCAGATCCTTGCTCTTCACGCCGGGCTTATCTAGAATCCACTGGCACTAATAACAAGGATCAGGGATCAGGACCAGTGTACAGCGCAAGCAAATATGCCTTTACGAGATGATCAATCTCTTCTGACACTGATCTAAGATCAGCTGTTTGAACATTTAAAAACCATTCAAGGTTTCACTGATCCCAGATCTGACTGGCTTGCACCTAGGCTCTTTATTACTTTAAGCGTTCCAATCAGATCAGGGATCAGCTCCATCACCATTGGACTTATAGCTAGCAGTTAGCCCGTCGAGGATGAATACTGATCCCAGATCCATTGATGGTGTACACATCTTGAATAGGTCGCGACAGCAAAGCTGTGATGATTATCCTATTCACAATGGATCAGGGATCAGTTCTGGTTTTTCATTTGACCTGCAGGCACTCTTACTCAACCAGAAGTTGTCCCACTAAATTAATTTACTTGTTTAGCACTTAATTTAGATTATCTTATATAATCCTATTGACAAGTAATGTCAAGTAGTTTATAAAATAAATTATGCAAAATAAAAATAAAAACCTGACTTATTGGTGGAACTTACCGATTGATGAGTTAGAAGAAATGGCAGACGAAAATGGTAAGATAAAACTAGAAAGAACGAATATGAGCAAAGAAGAAATGAAAGCTAATATTCTAAGAAATATAAAGGCAGAAAACGACTACTTTAAAAAATAGAAAGAGAGGTAAAAATGAGTAGAATAAGACTAAATCAAGAGTATCGGAATAAGATTGCAAATCGTATGAGAGTACATCTTGAACAAGAAGATACTGTTGAAAAACAAAACTATGACAATCTAAAAGCAGACCAGATTGACATAAACGACAATGCGTGGAAAGTTGCTGAAAAAATAGTTAGACGACATTATACTTTAGATGATGTTGCCAAAGCACAATATCTTCAAAACAAATTTGAAAATGTTGATACTATTGCAAAAGACAGTTGTTTTCATTTTCATTATATGGGCGAAGTTGAGGGTAGAGATTATGACAACAAACCTACTATGGAACAGAAAGCGATTGAAAGCCATTTTGATTTTAGGTTAAATGGTTCTCTTGATGTTGAAAGCAATTATTCTAATTCAAGAGATAATTCTTATAGTTATGCTTTGTTTCGTGATGAACTAAAAGCACAAGAAGATTGCAACCCAGATATTTTGATTGAACAAGAGGGCAAAGATCACAACCCACATAGAACAAAATATACAGACGCAAACAATAAATATCTTGGCGACGACGACAAAGGTTATGGCAAAGAGTGGAACGACAAATACCAATTAGATTTAATCGGTAGAAATTATTGTAGAGACAGGTCAATAGCTTGTACTGAACAAGAGTATATGTTCTTAATTGATTGGAAAAATCAAAAAGGACAATTTGTAATTGCTCATCAAAAATGGATTTCATCTATTTTAGAACAGATGAAAGAAATTAAACTTGGTTTAAGAGGTTATAAATATCTTGATGAAGCGATTGAACTTGCAACAGAACTTGGTTTGAATATTACTGACGCTGAAATAATCAGAACAAACTCAACTGGCTTAACTATCTATAATCCTAAAAATTTAGCAGATAGAATAAAAGGAATGAAGAACAAGAGAGTTAAAACCAAAGCAGAAAAGATTGCAGAAAGACTATTATACGAGCAACAACAAAGCGTAAATTAACACTTGACAATGTATGGGATTTAATATAAAATCCCATACATAACAGAAAGAGAGGAAAGCATGGAAATAGATAAACATTTTACAATAACTTACTATGCTAAAAAGCATGGTAAGCACATAACAAGAAATGCAAAGTGGGATAGTTTTTGCAAATACTGGACAAGCAAAACTGGTAATGCATTAATTACTTATTTTGATTTAGATGCGCAAGGTTATAGAACTTGCTCAGGTAATTATAAGATAAGGTTTTAATTATGACTTATAACTGGTGTCATGGTCCGAGTTGTCATACTAATCACACACAATCAAGGATAAGAGGGAGTGGCGATAATAAAGTTTTAAGAACTGTTAAAATAAAAGCTAATCAAGGCAAAAGTATGTTTGGCAATGGTGGTGGTAATATTTGGGACTACTTTTGTAATCATAGATGTTTAATGGATTTTGTTGCTACACATACACAAGAACTAATTAACATCGCACCGAGGCGCGAGGCTCTAGAAACACCAATTAAAGTTGAAAAAGAAAAATACGAGAGTCATAGATATAAATATAATGACGATAATGGCGATTATGTAAGAACACCATATCAAGCAACAAAAACTACAATTAAATCAGTTGACAATAGCTGAGGGATATTATAGGATAACTAATATGGAAACAAATACAGATGAAAGAACAGAAGAAAGACGTAATAGATTTAGTGGCGAGTCTTTTATGCTAACTAAAGAAGAAGCAAAGAAACATGATGCAATCTTCATCAATGAGTTAGGCGCAACATTAGAGGATAAGACACTTGGCACAGGTGGTTCTAAACTATGGGACAAGGTGCGAGCCGATCTCGATTGGTTTAGACAACACAATGCGAAGGCTTACATGGTCTTGCTAGACTAACTCTCTTTGTGTAGGCGCTAACGCGCCTACGCTCCTTATGTGTTAGAGTTATGGTGCAGTGCTCTGCTTAAACATGGAAGACCAGACTAACATAACTCAACACACCCAATCAAATAGAGGTACCACAACCTTTTTTAACTTTGCAATTACTTAAATAATTAATCCACCTTTTGAAAAAAGGGGTCCCAAATCTTCCCCTTTATGCCTTGATTTTGACTGTCAAAGGCGTTAAATTCATTATGGGACCCAATATGCAAGTAGACCTAGAAAAAATTAAAAAATTACCCCCAGACGTACGAAAAGACTTCATGAAGATGTATTTGAAGTTTAATGAAAAAAAGAAAATTTCTAAAGTCAACACTGACTTTTTAAGCTTTGTAAAACACATTTGGCCAGAATTTATTGAAGGTAAACATCATAAAATTATTGCAAAAAAATTTAACGAAATGGCAGAAGGCAAACTTAAGAGATTAATTGTCAATATGCCACCAAGACATACAAAGTCCGAGTTCGCTAGCTCCTTGCTGCCCGCTTGGATGATCGGGCGTAACCCAAAATTAAAAATTATTCAAACGACTCACACCGGGGAACTAGCGATTCGGTTCGGTAGAAAGGCTAAAACGCTCATGGATTCCCCTGAGTATAAACAAGTCTTTGAGACAAGACTTAGAGAAGATTCACAAGCAGCAGGCAGATGGGAAACCGCACAAGGCGGCGAGTACTTTGCAGCTGGTGTTGGTGGAGCAATAACGGGTCGTGGTGCTGATTTACTTATCATTGATGATCCTCACTCAGAGCAAGATGCCCTCAACATGACTGCTTTAGAGCGAGCTTATGAATGGTATACATCAGGTCCACGTCAGCGTTTGCAGCCAGGAGGAACTATTGTCTGTGTAATGACAAGATGGAACACAAAAGATTTAACGGGAATGCTATTAGAACATCAAAAAGAAGCAAAAGCAGATCAGTGGGAGTTAGTTGAATTTCCTGCAGTCATGCCATCGGGTAATCCTGTTTGGCCTGAGTATTGGAATGCTAAGGAGCTAGAAACTGTAAAAGCATCATTGTCAGCTGGTAAATGGAATGCACAGTGGATGCAAAACCCTACATCTGAAGAAGGTGCGATTATAAAACGTGAGTGGTGGAAGAAGTGGACGGGAAATGTAATGCCGAAGTTAGAGCATGTAATACAATCTTACGATACAGCTTTCATGAAAAAAGAAACAGCGGACTACAGTGCTATTACTACTTGGGGTGTTTTTAGAGAGAATGAAGATAAACCTGCTAATTTAATTTTGGTTGATGCACTAAAAGGTAGATACGAGTTTCCAGAACTAAGACGGGTTGCTAAAGAACAATATGATTACTGGCAGCCAGAAACTGTTTTAATAGAAGCAAAGGCATCAGGACTACCTTTGACGTATGAATTAAGAAATATGGGGATACCAGTTATTAACTTTACACCGTCAAAAGGAAATGATAAACATACACGTGTTAACTCGGTCGCACCGCTATTTGAAAGCGGAACGATATGGGCGCCCACTAATAAGAACTTCGCGCAAGAAGTAATTGAAGAATGCGCGGCGTTTCCTTATGGGGATAACGACGACTTGGTTGACAGTATGACTCAGGCCGTTATGAGATTTAGGCAAGGGGGTCTTATACCTCATCCTGAAGACTATAAGGATGAAAAGATAATAAAAACTAAGAGAGTGTACTACTAATGGCTATAAACTCAGTTATCAGATTTTTACAAGCAGCAAGAAACCTTGCTAAACAAGGCATGAGTAAAGAACAAATTCTAGATTTTGCAAGAAGAGAATTTGGAAAAGTGTCTGAACTTTTAAGAAAGCAGATAGATGATATTTACTCTAGATACAAAAAACCTAAGACTGAGAAAAAAGGTGATGTGGTGCCTATTAAAGAAGGTGAAGGCATCATGGCAACTGATGAAGCTGCAGAAGTTGTTAAGAAAAGAACTGATGATATAGCAAAGGGCGATGTTGAAGGAACGGGCGTCGAGAGTCTAGGAACTAGCATCAAGAAAATAAAAGAAGCAGCAGAAGAATTAAAGAAAACTTCTCAAAAAACTCTTCCCGAAGACATAATGAAAGAAATTATGAAAGGTCAAAAGGTAATGGCAGAAAACTATAAGACAGGAAACATTAGAACTGCTGTAAGAGAATTTATGCGATCGGAAGTAAAAGCAGGTAGATTAAAATTAAATGAAAGAGATTCATTTAGAATTAGAGAATACTCACCTATGACAGAAGACGATCCAATTGATGTGTTTAGAAGATACTATGGTGAAGATGCATTAGAGGCAGTGGATGATATTGGTGATGTATTTAGACAAGGAGAAAGTTTTAAACATTATGAACTGTTGTTAAGAGAAAATGTCGATTCAAAAATTTTAACTGTTAAAAAAATTGGCGCTGGTGATTATGATGCAAGCGTTGTTGCTGGAGAAAAGATTAGAAAAGCAATGGAAAAAGAAGCTAAACAGAAAAAAATACTAGAAGAATTTGATACAACAGATAGAACTAAAAACGCTCACGGCGGAATAATAGGTAATTTGCATTTGAATAGAATGGGTTTTGATGGCGGTGGAGATCCACTTACAAGATTTAAAGATTCAATTGTTCAAAGCATGAAACCTTATGCTCCCGGTATATCCGAAGATAGATTGTGGATATTAGTAAAAGATATTACTTTAGATATGAGTGCAGAAGAAGCTCAAGCATCTGTAGTAGAAAATTTTAAAAAAGGTTTTGCAACAGGCGGCAGGGTTCAAGCAGCGAGTGGCGGATTAATTAACATACTAAAAATATAATGAAGATTCACGAATACAATGAGATGATGGCGTACCTTACGCGTCCGGCTAGAGTTGGGTTTGCTCAAGGTGGAGTTATAGGTAAAGGTGGAATGTTCCAGGGTCAAGACATGGGACATAGAACTGGGTATGCAACACTTTTACCAAAGGTTATAGAGCATGGACCAAAAGTTCCTGGTTATATTCAAAAAGCTAAAACTTTTGTTCCTTTAATTAAAAAAGGAGCTACTGATATTTTAAATAGATTAAAAAATCTTCCAGAGTTTCCTTTTGATAAAACGAATAGATCATTTAATGATCTTTTTATGGTACCAGGTAAAGGATTTAGAAAAAAAGAATGGGGTCCTCTTCCTGACATGTCAAAAGCAGTTTCTAAAGAACCTATAGAAGATTGGCAATCTATTCCAGTAGAAACTTTCGCGGAAGTTTTAAAAAATAAAAGAGGAAATTTATCTAACCCTGATTTTTGGAACGCTGTTAAACAATATCAGCTTAAAACAAATAAAACTTGGCCACAAGTTTATGATGAATTAGATTTAGGACCACCAGGTAAAGCTTTTCAGTTTGCAAACAATTATGCTAAAAAATTAAAAGTTCCTTTGAATTTTGATGCTTATACAGGAATACCTGACGTGCCTTATGGTAATTTAGGTTTACAAGATATAACAGCTAAAGCTGAAGGAATGAACAATGTACGTGCTAGAATAAAAAAATATAACATTGACCCACAGAATTATTACACTCCAGCGGATATGATGAAAATTCTTGGTTTAGCTAAAAAGAATAGAGGACTTGAAGATTATTTTATTAAATTAACTCCTGAAACATCTAAAAGAAGACAAGCTGTTTCAGTAAAATTTAGAGGTATTAGAAAAGAAGGAGAAACGTTTAGAAGTCCCACTAATTTAAAATATAAACTTGAAGACGTGTTAAATGTTATTGGGGCTAGACACAATCAACTAATGGGAGCAACTCCTGGTAAAGTATGGAATAATTTAAGAAAAGATATTGAAAAAGATATTATGAACAAGGTACCAGGATTAGAAGAAATATATAAATCTTTTCAAACACTAAGAAGACCAGATCCAAAATCATTAGCGCAAAAGATTAGAGGAGGACATTTGCCTAGCAAAATGATGGAGATGTATCAAAAATATAATATTGGAGATATTGAACTAGGACATAAATTTCCATTATTTTTTTCTGGATTTAAATCTAAAAGAGTTGGCGATAAAGTAGTCTCTACTAATGAACCTAGAATTAAATGGATTAATGAAAATATAGAAAAATTAATTAAACCAGATTCATATGCATGGCAAAGTAAAAATTTAAACTTTGAAATTCTTCAAAAAAATCAAAGACAAGTATTAGAAGGACCCTATAAAAAACTTCAACAATATTTTGATAAATATCAGGGAAACCCTGATAAAATTTCTTCTGCAGATAGAGAAGCTATTACTAAAATTAATAATGAAATTATTGAAGGTAAAAATTATCTTGAAAATTTAGCGGTTAAATATTTTAATTCTCCTGCAGGAGCTAATGATCCTAGTAAGAAAGCAGCTTTAACTCAAGGTGTTATTGATGTGGGTATTTTTGATTTAAAAACAGCTCAACCTAAATTGTATGGTGCAAAAGAAGGAGATGTTTTTTATAAAAATATTGTAGACATGAATAAAGATGAAATTATGTACTATAAAAATACTATAATAAACGATTGGCTTAATGTAACTAGAAATAAAATAACAGATCCTAATGATTTAGCTATTTTTGATAGAGCTTTTAAAGCTGATATATACAGACCAACAGTAGTTCCTAGCGGAAAAGAATGGGAGACAGGAGTCTCTATTGGAACATCTCCCAGACAATTAGGAGGAATGACAAGAGCCTTTAACGAAGGCGGACGTGTTGGACTAGCAGAAGGGACATCGCTATGGGATAAGACTAAATCAGTTGGTGGAACAACATGGAGAGGTTTGGAACGTGCTGCAGGTCCTTTAGGAATTGAATTGTTTTATGCATTAACAGGAACAAAACCCGACATTACTAGCCCAGTAGAACTTTCGATCCCTGCTTTTTGGAATCAAATATCAAAAAGATATGGATGGGATACACCAGATTTTTGGGAAAAAAATCCTCAAGGAGTAAAACTTAAAAAAAGATTAATAAATTTAATTAAAAGAGGAGGAATTCCTAGAGCAGCCCTTCCTATGGTGTCTAGATTATCTGGAATTGGAGCCGGTGTGATGGCAGCTAACTATGTACTAGAAGAATCTCAACCAAATATATTACAAGGAAAATTTGATCTTGAAAAAGCAGATCAAGTTCTTCCAGCTTTAATAGAAGGCTATGAAAAGAAATGGATGGGTAAAGATGAATCTCCTTACATAAACTACAGTGATGCAATGTTAAAGATGAAAGATCCAGATGATTTAAAAGCAACATATATAAGAAATCAAATGAGAGAAAATCAGAATCAAGGCGGCCGTGTAGGTTTTGGTGGAGGCGGCGTTATAAAATTAGTTAAAGGTGCAGCATGGGTAATTAAAAACCTTAAAAAACAACTTTTGCAATTTGAAAAAGAAGATTTTATGGGAAAGCTTGCAAATATTAGTTCAGCGGAAAAAAATGCATTTAAAAACGAAATTACTACTTTAATTAAACAATTAGAGGAAGGAGGAGCTATTCCTCATCAGATGCTTGAAACCATGAGGAAAGATAAAAGATTTAAAGACGTTATTAAAACAGAAAAAATAAAGGAACAGATCACGGATTCTGAGCTAAAAGAACTGGAAGAAGTATTATTAGATTACGGAAAAAATGTGGAACAAAAAGAAACCTTAAAACAGTTCGATGTCACTGGTCTTAAAAAACACGCATCAGGCGGCCGTGTAGGTTTTTCTAAAGGACCAAAGAATCCAGGTAGAAGAGCATTCATAAAAGGTGTAACTGCTCTTGCAGCATTACCTATCGTTGGAAAATTTTTTAAACTTGGAAAAGTTTTAGAAAAAGCATCTACTTATACAGGACCAGCAATACAAAAAATTAAAGGCATGCCAGAATGGTTTCCGCAGCTCGTTAAAAAGCTCTGGAACGAAGGTGAGGATGTTACTAAACAAGTGGCTTATAAAGATAGACAAGTTGTTAAGAGAGGCACACTTGAAGGTGGTGATGATGTAGATATGATTTACGACATAGACACTGGAGATGTGAGTATAAATGTAACTCCTACAAAAGGAGCATCTGAAACAACAAGCGGAGCTTATAACAAAGAATATTCTTTAGATTTTAAAAAAGGTGACCTTATAGAAGAAGGACAATATGCAGGTAAGACAGCGCCTGATGAATTTGCTGTTGGCGAAGTTAAACCTTCCAAAGTAGATCCTGATGGAAATGTTGATTGGGATGCTGATTATGTGGATATAGATGAAGCAATGACTGATTTATCTGAACTTGAAAACTTTGTTAAGAAAAAATGATTAAAAAACTAACAACTACAGTACCCCCTAAAAGAGGGCCTAATCCACAAGGGTTGAATATTCCTTTAAAAAAGGTTACAACTACAATATCGGAGAAAACAAATGGCAGAAATAGACAAGTCTTTACCAAACGTAAGACAAACATTAAATATTCCTAATCCTGAAGAAGTAGCAGTAGCGGAACAAGAAGTACAGCAAGATGTAGAAAATCCTGTTGACGTACAACAGAATGAAGATGGCAGTGTTGATATAAATTTTGAACCGGGAGCTATGAATCCAGGTCAAGATATGGGTCATTACTCCAACTTAGCAGAATTATTACCCGATGATGTTTTAGATAGATTAGGAAGTAAACTTCATCAAGATTATTCAGATTATAAAACTTCAAGAAAAGATTGGGAAAGAGCTTATGTTAGTGGTTTAGATTTATTAGGATTTAATTATGATGATAGATCAGAACCATTTAAAGGTGCATCCGGTGCAACTCACCCAGTACTTGCTGAAGCTGTAACTCAGTTTCAAGCTTTAGCTTATAAAGAATTATTACCAGCAGAAGGTCCAGTTAGAACTCAAATAATTGGTTTACCTACACCTGACAAAGAACAACAATCTCAAAGAGTAAAATCTTTTATGAACTATCAATTGATGGATCAGATGAAAGAATATGAACCTGAGTTTGATCAAATGTTATTTAATTTACCATTAGCTGGTTCAACATTTAAAAAAGTTTACTACGATGAATTAATGCAAAGAGCAGTTTCTAAATTTGTTCCTGCAGATGATTTAGTCGTACCTTATACAGCAACTTCATTAGATGATTGTGAATCTATTATTCACGTTGTTAGAATGTCAGAAAATGAATTACGAAAACAACAAGTGGGAGGATTTTATAGAGATATAGAAGTTAATCCAACTCACATTAATGAAACTGAAGCAGAGAAAAAAGAAAGAGCTTTAGAAGGTGTTTCTAAAGGTAGAGATGAAAGAATGTATTCTATTTTAGAATGCCATGTAAATGTAGACCTAGAAGGATTTGAAGATATAGGCCAGAATGGTGAACCTACAGGAATTAAACTTCCTTACACTGTAACTTTAGAAGAAGGTACAAGAAAAATTTTATCTATTAGAAGAAATTACGAAGTTGGTGATCCGATGAAAAATAAAATTAATTATTTTGTTCACTTTAAATTTTTACCAGGACTTGGTTTTTATGGTTTTGGTTTATTACACATGATAGGTGGACTATCAAGAACAGCAACAGCTGCATTAAGACAATTGCTCGACGCTGGAACCTTGTCAAACTTACCTGCCGGATTTAAAATGCGTGGAATTAAAATGAGAGATGAAGCGCAGTCAATCCAACCTGGAGAATTTAGAGATGTAGATGCTCCTGGTGGAAACTTAAAAGATGCTTTTATGATGCTTCCATTTAAAGAACCATCACAGACCTTATTACAACTTATGGGTGTCGTGGTATCTGCAGGACAAAGATTCGCATCCATTGCGGACCTGCAAGTAGGAGACGGGAACCAACAAGCAGCAGTGGGCACGACAGTAGCTATGTTGGAAAGAGGATCGAGAGTAATGTCTGCGATTCATAAAAGATTATATGCTGCGATGAAAAAAGAGTTTGGATTATTAGCAAGAATTTTTAAATTATATCTACCTCCGATTTATCCATATGACGTTGTTGGGGGTCAAAGACAAATTAAACAAATAGACTTCGACGACAGAGTAGATATATTGCCAGTTGCAGATCCAAATATTTTCTCTCAAACACAGAGAATCTCCCTCGCACAAACGGAACTGCAATTGGCAGCTTCAAATCCGCAACTTCATAATCAATATGAAATTTATCGGAACATGTACGAAGCATTAGGAGTAAAAGACATAGATTTAATCTTAAAAAAACCACCTCAACCAATGCCAAAAGATCCAGCATTAGAACATATTGATGCTTTAGCTGGTTTACCGTTCCAAGCTTTCCCGGGACAAGACCATAGAGCGCATATTACAGCTCACTTAAACTTTTTAGCAACAAATATGGTTAGAACAGCACCTATGGTGACTGCTGCAGTTGAGAAAAACTGCTTAGAACACATAAGTTTAATGGCACAAGAGCAAATTGAATTAGAATTTAAGGATGAATTGCAACAATTAGCGCAAATGCAGCAAATGGCGCAACAAAATCCACAAATTCAGCAACAAATGGTCCCTTTACAGCAAAAAATTGAAGCTAGAAAGGCTATTTTGATCGCTGAAATGATGGAAGACTTCAAAAATGAAGAGAAAAAGGTTACTTCTCAGTTTGATCATGATCCAATTGCTAAATTACGAGCTAGAGAGCTTGATATTAGAGCTATGGACAATGATAACAAGAGAAAAGAAGCTCAAGAGAAGTTAAATATCGATAAAATGAAGGCTATGATGAATCAAGGCGTTCAAGAAGATAAATTAGACCAAAATGAAGAATTAGCTGAATTAAGAGCTGATACTTCGCTAGAAAAACAAGAAATGGCGAATGAAAACAGATTAACACTCGCTAGAATGAAACCAAGACCAAATGGGAGGAATTAATGTGGTTTAGTGCAATTAAAATGGCTATGAGCGCTGGTAGTCATATTTATAAAAAAAGACAAGAGACAAAAATGCGTATGGCTGATGCTCAGTACATGCACGCAGAAAAAATGGCCCGAGGCGA
>VTLG01015812.1_pt1 | contig 21350 bp, 18 predicted proteins | sample 4694571 | NCBI WGS metagenome assembly VTLG01 (sample SAMN12604809, study PRJNA352737) | marine metagenome | biome: ENVO:00000447; feature: ENVO:00000209|ENVO:00000569|ENVO:01000036; material: ENVO:00002151; isolation source: viral sequences binned using virsorter ... | reverse complement strand
AGAAACTTGAGAAATTAGTAGAGGATTTGGAATCCAAGTTCGCTTGGTATCCTGTCCACCCCAAGGAGGATTTAGCCTCCATTATGTATCGCTCCGGACAATGGGAAGTGGTACAATATGTAAAATCAATTTTAAACGAATAATATGTGTATATTTAGAAGTTCCTCACCGGCACCTGTATCTACACCAGCACCTATACAACCTAGACAGCCTGACTTAGTACAAGCTAGCAGACTTCCACGTAAGAAGGACTTGTTAGATCCTGATGATGTAGCAGACGTAGAGTACGGAGCACAAGAGGGTGCTAAAAAAGGACAAATGGATGACACCAGAGGAGCAGCCAAAAGAACAGGCACAGATGCTCTCAAAATTAATATCAACACCGGCACTGGTGGAGAGAGTGGAGGATTAAATGTATAAGGCTAGGGAAAGATACTCACAGCTATCATCAGGTAGAACTCAGTTTCTAGATATGGCTGTCGAGTGCTCTGAACTTACCTTACCATACCTTGTTACTCAGGATGATACTTACAAAGGCAAGCGTCAACTGCTACAGCCCTACCAATCCGTAGGTGCTAAAGCTGTAGTGACGTTAGCAGCAAAGCTAATGTTAGCTATGTTACCACCACAAACAGCCTTCTTTAAGCTACAAGTAAGAGATGATAAGCTAGGTGAGACACTAGACCCTGCAATGCGTAGTGAGTTAGACTTATCTTTCTCTAAAATTGAGAGATTGATAATGGACTACATCGCTTCATCAAGTGACAGAGTAGTCGTGCACCAAGCTTTAAAGCATCTGATTGTATCAGGCAATGCTCTTATATTTATGGGCAAAGATGGCTTAAAGCATTACCCTTTACAGCGATATGTAATAAACAGGGATGGTAACGGTAACGTCATAGAGATAGTTACTAAAGAATTAATAAGTAGAAAGGTTTTGGGCATAGCACCCCCACCTAATACTGAGCCAAATGGCGAATACGGTGCTACAGAAGACGACGCTGAGGTATACACCTGTGTTAAGATGGATGAGAGTAGTGGTAGTTGGAGATGGCACCAAGAAGTGGACGACATGATCCTAGAAGGTAGTCAAAGTACAGCACCAAAGAACGCCTCACCATGGTTAGTGCTTCGATTCAATACAGTAGACGGAGAGGACTACGGACGTGGTAGAGTAGAGGAATTTATTGGGGATCTAAGGAGTCTCGATGGATTGTCTCAAGCTCTCGTAGAGGGTGCAAGTGTTGCAAGTAAAGTTATCTTTCTTGTCTCACCATCAGCTACAACCAAGCCGGGTACTCTTGCCAAAGCGGGAAACGGAGCTATCATACAGGGTAGACCAGAAGACGTAGGAGTCGTGCAAGTTGGTAAGACAGCAGACTTTGCTACAGCTGCAAACTTAGCAGCAGCGATAGAGAAAAGAATACTTGAAGCTTTCTTGGTTATGAACATCAGGAACGCAGAAAGAGTTACAGCTGAAGAGGTACGCCTAACTCAGCTAGAGCTAGAGCAATCCCTTGGCGGACTGTTCAGCTTGTTAACGGTAGAGTTCTTAGTACCCTACCTCAATAGAACTCTGTTAATACTACAGAGATCAAACCAGATACCAAGACTACCTAAAGATGTCGTCAGACCTAAGATAGTAGCAGGTATCAACAGTCTAGGCAGAGGTCAGGACAACGAAGCTCTAACTAGATTTATAGGTACAGTTTCACAAACACTTGGACCAGAAGCTTTACTTAAATTCATAGATCCAAGCGAAGCTATCAAGAGACTCGCAGCTGCACAAGGTATTGATGTACTCAACTTAGTACGTACACCAGAGCAGTTAGAAGAGATGAAACAGATGCGACAAGCAGAAGCTGCACAGCAATCATTAGTTGACCAGACAGGTCAGATTGCAGGGACACCGTTAATGGACCCAGAGAAGAATCCAGATCTAGCAGAACAAGCAGCGGCAGCAATACAACAACTATCACCACCACAATAATATGGCAGAAACATTATCATACGAACCAGAAAATAATACTACAACCTTAGTTGACAATCTAACACCAGAAGAACAGGACTCCCTGAAAGTTGGAGAAGCAATCTCTCAACAAGAAGAGCAGCTCCTAGCTGGTAAGTACAAAAACGCCCAAGAGTTAGAGAAGGCATACGTTGAATTACAGAAAAAGCTGGGTGAAGACTCAGAAGAAAAGCCAGAAGCTGTAGAAGAAAAGCCAGACGAAGCACCTAAACTATCTGAAGGTGCTACACTTATAAGCAATGCTAGTGACGAGTTCTATAAAAATGGAAACAAGCTGTCTGATGAAACAATGGCTAAATTTTCATCCATGTCTAGCCAAGATCTAATCAAAGCCTACATGGAGATACAGCAGTCACCAGAATATAGTCAGCAGCTAGCAGCACCACAAGCAGATATCACTGATGCTCAGATTAATCAGATTAAGAACTCAGCTGGTGGGGAAAAAGCTTACTCAGATATAATAAACTGGGCTAAGACTTCTCTACCTCAAGAGCAGATCAATGCTTTTGATGAAGTTGTAAACTCAGGTAGTGTACAGGCAATACAGCTAGCTGTTGCTGGTTTAAAAGCTGAGTACACCAATGCAAATGGTGCGGAAGGTAAGATGTTTACAGGTAAGGCACCAACAAACAAAGGCGATGTGTTCCGTAGTCAGGCTGAATTAGTTAGAGCAATGAGTGATCCTCGTTACGATAATGACCCAGCTTATAGATTAGACATCGTTGAAAAACTTGACAGATCAGACATCAATTTTTAGGAGTTTAATTATGCCCGGACATTACGGAGATAAGAAAAAGAAAGGCACTAAGAAAGGTCTTTCAAAAGGACTAGCTGCTCTCGCAAAGAAGAGACCAAAAGTTGCAGCTGCAATCATGAAGAATAAGAAGAAGAAGTAATGACTAAAAAGAAGAGGGATACTTCTACTCCTTATGAAGAGTTCAAAAAACAACCTTCTCAAGTATACAAGAAGAAGTACATTCAATTATCACTACCACTCAACCACGGAGTAAACGAAACATGACACACCACAACCACGAAAATCAGAAATGGCATCCAGCAGAGGAGCTCAACGGAAGACTAGCTATGATAGGTATAGTCGCAGCTCTACTTAACTATGCTTGGACAGGGCAAATCATTCCCGGAATCTGGTAATGGCTAAGAAGAAGGGAGTTAGCCTATCCCTTGGAAGAGGCGAGAAGAGTCGCAAAGGCGGTCTGACAGCCAAAGGTAGAGCTAAGTACAATCGTGCCACTGGCTCTAACCTTAAGGCTCCACAGCCCGGAGGAGGGGCTAGAAAAAAATCCTTTTGTGCTCGCATGTCTGGTGTAAAAGGACCAATGAAAAAACCAAACGGCAAGCCTACAAGAAAGGCACTTGCCCTACGTAGATGGAAATGCTAATGGCAACAACATATAACGAAGACGGATCTCAAAAGGTTCGTAAAGGTAACAAGAAGAAGAACACTGTAGCTATGATTAAAAGGGTTGGTGAGCCGATTAGTATGATGGAAGCTACAAGAGCACTACATGTTATAAAGCAAACCTCTGGAGGTAATCCTCTATTGGAAGAACTCAGACGAAAGCGTCTATTTAAAAGTAACCCTATCGACGTAAATATGTAATGGCACACAAGAAAGGTAAGAAGTGTGGCTGCAAGCATGGAGGTAAGAAACGCTAATGGGTAAATTATGTCCACGTGGTAAAGCAGCTGCGAAAAGAAAGTTTAAAGTATACCCTTCTGCATACGCTAATGCTTATGGTGTTAAGGTATGTAAAGGGCAGGTCAAATCTGGTGGTAAAAGAAAGACCGCTAGAGGATATACTAGAGGAAAGAGATGAGCTTAAAAAGATGGTTCGCCGAGAAGTGGGTAGACACCAAAACTGGTAAGCCCTGCGGCAGACAGAAAGGTGAAAAGCGTAAGGGCTACCCAGCTTGTAGACCATCTAAACGTATATCATCTAAGACACCTAAGACTACAGGTGAAATGTCTAAAGGCGAGAAGGCTAAATTCAACAGAACCAAGACGAGTAGCAAAAGGATAAACTACAACCACAAACGTCGCAGTAAACTGAAGATCAAAAAATGACAGACACCGAAAACAAACAGGAGATCCCTACCTACCCAGAGCCGGAGGGAGATCCTTCTTATTAAACGTCCGTTCATCCCAAATGGGACGCATGACAACCTAGCATGGAACGGGGCTAGGGTATATGGAGATTACAATGACTGTAACATTCGTATATCGTGGCGTTAAGTACACAAGAGTAGTTGGTTAATAGGCCACACAGGGAGGTTCGAGTCCTCCCATCTCTATTGGAGAAAGCCCAGTACGCTGGATACCTTGATCCGTCTAGACGGTGGGATAGACCACAAAAATGGCCAAAAAAATTTCAGATCTGAGAAACGTAAACCAATATCATTCTTAGAAATGGCACAACAAAATAGTAACGAACCTAAAGCCGATTTAACGAGGCCGGGGTCGAAAAACTTTGGTACGGACTCGAGGGAACTTTATCTTAAACTGTTTAGTGGAGAGATGTTCAAAGGTTTCCAGAGAAATACCATCGCAAGAGACTTAGTGACAAAGAGAACACTTACAAAAGGTAAGTCATTACAGTTCATCTACACTGGTCGCACAAGAGCTGAGTACCATGTACCCGGCAACAGCATACTAGGTAACTCCGACGGAGCACCTCCAGTAGCTGAGAAGACTATCACTATTGATGATCTTCTAATCTCAAGTGCTTTCGTCTACGAACTTGACGAGACACTTGCTCACTACGATTTGAGAGGAGAAATTTCTCGTAAGATCGGTTATGCTCTCGCAGAGAAGTATGACAGACTAATCTTCCGTGCAATCGCAAAAGGTGCTAGACAAGCTTCTGCCGTACAAGGTACAGGTTCTAGTACACAGGACATGGAAGAGCCCGGTGGAACTCAAGTTAGAGTTGGAACAACAGGTTCTAACCTAGCTGACGCTTACGATGCTGGTATGCTAATTAACGCTTTCTACGATGCAGCTGCTGCAATGGATGAGAAAGGTGTTAGTGGCGAAGGTAGAGTAGCTGTGTTAAACCCAAGACAGTACTACGCCCTTATTCAAGCTGCCGCAGCTGGTGGAGCTAATGGTCTAATCAACCACAATGAAAGAGGAGACGCACTTCAGTCTGGTCAAGGCATCATTGAGATCGCTGGTATCACTCTTTACAAATCAATGAACATCCCATTCCTTGGTAAGTACGGTACTAAGTACGGTACAGGTAGTAACACTACTGGTGTTGCTGACCCCGGAAACAAAGGTAACTTCATTGAAGAGTCGATTGAAGATGGTAGAGCTTCTAACGTAGATGGAATCAACAACAACTACGGTAACACTTCTGACTTTAACACATCTTGCGGACTTATCTTCCAAAGAGAAGCTGCTGGTGTTGTTGAAGCTATCGGACCTCAAGTTCAGACTACAAGTGGAGACATCTCAGTGGTTTACCAAGGTGACGTAATCCTTGGAAGACTCGCAATGGGAGCAGACTTCTTAAACCCTGCTGCTTGCGTTGAGTTATTTGCTGGTGGTTCTGCTGGATCTGCATTTGGTACAACATACCCTGCAAACGCTTAATTTTTATTCTTTATACGGGAGCTTCGGCTCCCCTTTTTTCTTATGGCTTCCACAACTATTGACACCGATACCGAACTATCCGCAGTGAACGCAATACTGGGGGCTATCGGACAAGCACCGGTAACAACATTAGGTACTGTTAGTGTGACTAACGGTATCACAGCATATGATAATCCAGAGGTAGCTTTTATCTACAACCTACTACGTGATGCAAACGTAGATACTCAGGCAGAAGGATGGCACTTTAACACAGAAGAGCATGTTCCATTTCCTCCTGACTCAGTTACTAAAAAAATTTCAATACCTGATAATGTTTTAGCTTTAGACTTACACGATAATCAAGCTAAAAGAACTATGGATCTTGTCAGGCGTGACGGATTTTTATATGATAAGATTAAACATTCAGATCAATTTGAATCAACCTTAGATTTAGATGTAATATATCTAAGAACTTTTGAAAACTTACCCATCGTCTTTAGGCGATACATTACTTACAGAGCTTCTCGTATGGCTGCTACACAACTTGTTGCTAACCCACAGTTAGTTAGATTACTAGGTGTACAGGAACAGCAAGCTAGAGCAGCACTGATGGAGTACGAATGTAATCAAGCTGACCACAGCATGTTTGGCTTTGAGCAGGGATCTTCTTATCAAACCTATCAACCTTGGAGAAACCTTAGACGATAATGGCAGGCATAACACAAACTATACCTCAGTTTACAGCAGGCATATCAGAGCAGCCTGACCACTTAAAATTTCCCGGTCAAGTCAAAGATATTACTAATGCAATACCTGACGTAACTCGAGGTTTATATAAAAGACCGGGTGCAAAGAGAGTTGGAACAGATAAACTCACTAATGTACAGGCTGGAGGTTCATGGTTTCATTACTATCGTGATGAGACAGAAGGATCTTACATAGGACAAGTAGCTCCTGACGGTCAAGTCAGAGTCTGGCGTTGTAGTGACGGTCAGCAGATGAACACCAGTTATACACATAACGGTGTTAATCATCAGACAGCAGTACAAAACTATTTAGCAACAAGTGAACCAGAAAACCTCCAGTTTCTCACAATTAACGATACAACTTTTGTTAATAGTCGTGATACTACTAATGCTAACACTCTCGTTGGGACAACATTTTCTGGCACATATTATCAGTCTGGTACTACAGTAACAATAACATCTACTGGCCATGGTTTATCAGTTGGTGATAATGTAAACGTAGATTATACAACTGGAAGTGCTGTAGACGGAGACTTTTTAGTACAAGCAAAAACTGACAATGTATTTACTTTAACCGCGGCTGCTAGTGCTACCACATCTGGTAATGTTACAATTAAACCTTTAACAGATGCTACACCAGATGCTCACTTCGGTTTTATAGAACTGATACGTACAGAAAACGGTAGACAGTATGGTGTAGATCTTAACAATAGTACACATGTTACTACAGTTAAGCGTGCTACACGTATTAAAATACAGAGTGATACACTGGATGAGTCTGATGGTACGGGTAACTGTCCGGGTATAGGTACTCAAGTGTTTAGTCAAAATGCCACTGGTAAAACAAACTTAATATTCAGACTTAACACTTTAGGTCAACAAGGTATTAGTCCAAGCTATAATACTGGTAATAATACAAACCAGAGCCCCGGTGGAAATGCTTACAGATGTAGCTACAACAGAGAGGTTGTACTACTACATGGTGGTGAAGGTTGGGAAACTGGTAACACTACCACCGTAACTATGGAGGGTTTTAACTATACTATACGTGTAGAAGATCACGAAGAGACTCAGATTAATGCTACAATTACTGCTAACGGTAACGATTCCGGTGTCATACGACCAGCTCCTACCCCTTTTGATTCTGATACAGCTGTTACTGCTGATACTATTATTGGTGGTATTATAGATGCTTTACCAAATAGTATCTCAGGTAAGCATATAGGTACAGGTATTTATTTGTCTAGTGCAAATCCTTTTACTGTTAATGTAGTAGAGGAAGACTTGATGAGATGCTTCCAGTCTTCTGTAAATGATGTTTCAAACTTACCTAATCAGTGCAAACATGGTTATATTGTCAAAGTTTCTAACGCTTTACGTGCAGAAGAGGATGACTACTATCTACGATTTGAAGGTGAAAATGGTAAAGATGGTGCGGGATCTTGGATTGAGTGTGCTAAACCTAGTATAGCTAAAGAGCTAACTAATATGCCACTTGTGATACAACGTACAGCTGCAACAACATTTACAGTTAGACCTTTTGATTATCAAGTTAGAAGAGTCGGTGATGATACTACCAATCCTATGCCTTCTTTTGTAGGCTCACGTATTAATAAAGTATTATTCTTTCGTAATAGATTAGCACTGCTGTCAGGTGAAAACGTAATAACCTCGCGACCGGGAACATTAGGACTACCAGACTTCTTTATCGAAACAGCTCTAACTGTATCATCAGCTGACCCTATTGATATATCTGCTGCTTCTATGTTTCCTTCAGAACTGTTTGATGGTATAGAAATTAATACAGGTTTGGTAGTATTTAGCACAAACCAGCAATTCCTACTTGCATCAGATGATACAGTTCTTAACCCAGACACAGCTAAACTAAGAAGCATATCGACGTTTAATTATAACAAAGATATAGCTCCAATCTCGCTAGGTACTACTATAGGTTATGTAGATAACTCTGGTAAGTTTAGCCGCTTCAACGAAATGGCTAACATTAGACGTGAAGGAGAGCCTAACGTAGTTGAAGTTAGTAAGGTTGTTCCTACATTACTACCTAAAGATATAGACTTACTTACTAATTCAAGAGAAAACTCTATGATATTTCTAGGTAAGGCAAACTCGAATATAGTATTTGGTTATAGATATTTAAATATAGGGGATCAAAGGCAGCAAGCTGCGTGGTTTAAATGGAAGTTTAATAACCCATTACTGTATCACTTTATCATTGATGATGAGTACTTTTTTCTAGATACAGATCATTTTTTACATACTGTAAAATTAGTTCAAGAAACAAACGACCCTTTTATAACTAGAGATAATGTCAACTTTTTACTACATTTGGATAATTACACTACTGTTAGTGGTGGTGTCTATAACTCAAGCCACAACAACACAACCTTCAGTGGTGTGGGGTGGTTAGCAAACGTTACTACACCTGAGTACGAATTAGCGGTTATTAGTAACACAGGTAGGTATGGTAAACCTACTGTATCTACTAACTCTTTTACTTTACCCGGAGACTGGTCAGGTTTGACTTTAACAATCGGATACATATACGATTATGAAGTTAAGATTCCTAGATTATATCCAGTAAAAGTTACAGATAAAACTACTGCTGCTGATGTACATGCTTCACTTATAATACATAGAGTTAAGTTACACTTTGGTAAGATAGGTCTATATGAAACTACTCTTAAGCGTATAGGCAAAGTTGATTATAATGAAGTATATGAATCAACACAACTACAAGAATATGATGTAGGTGATGCACCTTACTTAGAAGAGTTTATCAAGACTGTACCAGTATACGAACGAAACACAAACGTAGATATTATTCTTAAATCTACACACCCTGCCCCAGCTACGCTACGTGCGTTATCTTGGGAAGGAGACTATTCACCCAGATTTTATCAACGTGTCTAATTACATACACCCAATCACATTGGAGGCTGCCGCTCAGGTTGCCTCTAATTTACGTCCAGATGACCGCAGAGAGGTCGAAGAAGGCCATGGGATACCATCAGCCCTCCTACCCTCGTTGATGTCTCACAACCCATCCTACGTGTACTTTACAGTGCCTGACGGCAAGACTGCTGGCATGGCCGGAGTAGGAGAAGATGGTGATATATGGATGCTTTGCACTCCAGAAATACACCGATACCCAATTACATTTGCAAGAGAGGCAAAACGGTATGTCGATAGCCGTACAGAGCCCCTCCTCTGGAATATAGTTGATAGTAGAAACAAGGCACATCTTAGATTGCTCAAGTTTCTAGGCTTCAAGTTTTTACGTAAGTTAAAACATGGGCCAAACAATGTAACATTTATTGAATTTTGCCGTGTGCGTAGACGCTAATGCAGGGGCGAGAGCTGCTGCTAAACAGAGAGCCTTAGAAAAGGACTCTATATTTAAACAAAAAGCATTACAATTCTTTAATAAAGAAACAACATTATCAAGAACTCTAGATAGAAATGTTCTTGGATATAGCCGTTCAGAAGCTGACGCAAGAGAAAGAGCTTTAAACGTTCAAAGCAAGGGTAGATTAGCTAAGCAAAATGCTGTTGCTAAATACCTTAGATCTAAACAGGTAAACGAAGGCGGAAGATCTCGTAAGTTTGGTGTAGGTCAATACCAAGCACTACTACGAAAAGAAGCACAAATTGAAAGTGCTGTAAATAAAGCCTTTGGAAGAGACTTAGCACGTATGCAAACAGTTAACCAACGTCAATTCTTAGCTGCAAACGCTAGAGGAAGAGAAGCATTAGGAATACCAGCTGCTTATGGTGCACCTGTAATGATGCCTCCTACAAACAGACTTGGTGGTGCGTTATCTATACTAGGTCAAGCTGCAAGTATTTACTCAGGATTTAAAGGAATATAATGACATCATCATATCGAAACACTAACTACCTATCCACAGAAGCAGATTTGTCATCAGCAGTTAATAAACAAATTGATGCAGACATCGCAGATACTCGTCAGTTCTACGATCAGATGGTAGAGCTTGAAAAGCTAAGATATCAAAATAGAGACGATAATTTATCTGCTTTAACAAACTTAATAAAATCAGCTGCTCCTATAATTCAAGATATAAGAGAAGCTAATGCAACAAGAGAGTTAACTAAGGGCACTGTAGGAATTGCTAAAGAAGCTCTTAGTGACCTTAATAGTGCTGACAATACAGACAAAGAAATAAACGACTATAAAAAAATAAAGGCACAGGCACAAGCAAGAATAAAAAAAGACATTGATGAGGCTGAAACTCAAGAAGAAAAAGTTTTAGCTACAGATGTGTACCATGCTGCATCTTTAAATCCAATAACCTTTGATGAAATTATAAATAATAAAGCCAACCTAACTAAACAGGCTACAAATATAGAAGCTGTTGTTAAAGGCTTATCAAAGGATAATAATATAGATGCTATTGGAAAAAAAATGTTAAGCGAAGCAGTCGATGTTGATGAGTTTAATATTTTTTACGATCAGTATGAGTATATGATATATCAGCAGCTAATAAGGCAGGCTAGGCTTGAAGGAAGAAACTATACAATAGGTCAGATACAAAACCATTTCTCACCTACAATGGTAGTTGTACGTGAAAAGTTTAAAACTAAATGGAATGACGAAAGAGTACGAGACATTGAAAGGCGAACTAGAATCTATGAGTCACAAGAGGTTAAATCACTTTTCAGCAGTGACACTACTACTGAGGATGTCCTAGGTAAAGAAGGTTGGATTGCAACTCAGAAGGCTAAATATGAAGCTAGTGGTATGTCCACAAAAGATGCTAGTTTACAAGCAGCTTTAGATTTTAGTGACTATGTGCTACCAGCATTACAAGATCCAGATAGTGGTATTGATGCAGCTAAAGTTCGTGAATTTTTAAACTCTACCTTTACTCCTGTAGGTTCAGAAAAACAAATTAGAATGGATGACCCTAGGGCACCTTTAGGTATACAAAAATTGTATCGAGATCTTAGTGGTGCTTTAGATAACTATAGTAGAGAAGCAGAAGAACAACGAGAAGCTAACGAAAAACTTAAGATGAAAACTTGGGGTGATGTAGAACATGTCGAGTTTGTAGAAACCTTAAACAATATAACAGACTCTAAGGAACGCTTTGTTGCAGTACAAAATTATTTATTTAGATTTAGAAAAGAATTTTCTTTAACTAATGAAGATGCTTACCCAGACTTTATAAAAGATTTTCTAGCTAATTTTGGCTTAGCTGACGAGGCGATAGTAGTTAAAATTCGAGGTAGAAGAGCTAAAAATCTTCCTGTAACTCAAAGCATGGTTGACCAGATTGCAGATCCTGACATACGTGCAAGAGAATCTAAAAATGTAAACACACCAGAACTAGGTGCATTTACAGAAGAAGAGGCAGAAAGCATGGACGAAAGAGTTGTCGCTATTGTAAAAGAAGCTAAACAGTTAAGAGATCTTGATAAAGCTAAAACTGATAAATATATTGTAACTAGAGATAATACAAAGGAATATATTACTGCAAGATTTAAAGAGCTAGTTATTGGTGGTCAATCTAGAAAGACTGCTATGTTTAATGCAATAAAAGAAGCGAAAGCTTTTGTTAAAGATGGTACGTTTGATAAAGAAGAAGTACTACCTATTAATGTGCAGGCTACAAAAGATCTAGATTCTACACTTAAAGCTATAGGTAAAGATCCAAGTCTAATATATAGCACCGAAGAGTGGGCAGGCGAGGCACCACATCTAGCTCTAGCACGTGAGTATGTAAGAACAAAAGGTAGAAGTAAATACCCTTCTTACTATATGCGTTTTAACTTTATAAAAAACTCTGATGGTGCATATCTTACACCAGAAGAAATCTTTGAAACTAGAGTTAATAAAGTTGACAAAAAGGAAGCTAAAGTAGAAGAGATACCAGAACGTAAAGAATTAGATAATGTAGAAGATCAAAACAAGTTACTTAACAAAAACAATAGCACTAAAACATTAGATGTTGCACTTAAAAATAACAACATGGATTGGATGATTAAAAGTTCACCAACATTTAGTGAAGTAAACGCTGAAGCTTTTATACGTCAACTTGAAATAAACATACAAAACCAACATTCTATCACTGGCATAGCTCAGACACATAGACAGAAAACAACTTTATCAGCAGAAGATAGTAATAAGTTACTTGAAGCTGTACCAGAGTTGAAAGAAGCACCCTTCTTAAATCCAAACACACTATCAACGGCAGCAATCAATGAAATGCTAAACTTGAACATTTAATACTAAGGTATAATTATGAGTGATCCAAGTGTAAAACTTGAGATAGACCAAGAAGCTTTTGATTACGTAAGCGATCAAGTAAATCAACTAGCTGACACAATCGAACAAGACGAAGAAGCTAAGGCTCAAGTCGCAAAACAAGAACAGACCGAAGAAGAACAGGCTCTTACTGAACAAGATGACCCACGTAATGCAGAAAAGTGGGGCTTCAAAGCATTAGTCAAAGAAGGTCAGTCTATCGTATCCGGTGGTTTACAAGATACTGCATCCTCTGTAACCACCTTCGCCGAAAGAACAAAAGAAGCATTGGACGGCACAATGCAAAAAGAGATCGAAGAACAAGGCTACTACAAACCTGACTGGGATCCCTTTGTAAATTATGATAACCCTATCGAGACTAAAACATGGTGGGGTAGACAACTACGTGGACTTGTACACTTTGGTTCATTAGCTGCTGGTACTGTACTATCTGCTAAAGCACTTGCTGCTAGCGGATTAGGTCTTGGTATAAGTGGAGGTGCTGCAAAGTTACTTGGTGCAAACAGTTTTATCAGAGCCGCTGGTATCGGAGCTGCGTCTGACCTAATCTCTAAGGAGTCTGATGGTCAGAACGCTTTAGGTGCTATCCGTGACAGATATGGCTGGTTTGATACACCGATATCTACCAGAGATACTGACCACCCTGTTGTAATGAAAATAAAGAACATTGTAGAGGGTATGGGCATTGGGTTATTCTTTGACGGTATGACCTATGCTATTGGTAAAGGTTCACAGAAAGTTATAAAACAGATAAAAGATAGAAATGCAAGCGTGTCTAAGCAAAGCACAGAAGCTGCTGTTGCACAGATACGTGAAGGAGAAATACAGTTTCGTGCAGATAAAAACTCACCTGTATCTCAACCACACCAAGGAGCACATGTATCAGAAGTTGATCCAGATGTAGCACGTGACCAGTTATCACGTACACGTAATGAATGGGGCTCTGAGGAGGGTTCTACTGGTTCTGTTACAACACCCGTAGAACGGGAAAGAATAGCCTTAAAAGGCGGTACAGACGTTAAACAGGTAGAACGTGTACTCAAGGGTTTGATGAGTAGCGAAAGATTTGCAAAAGAACTTAAGGCTGCAAAAGGTGACAGAGTTAAATTAGCTCAGACATTTAAAGAAGCTGTAGATGGACACCAAGCTATTACACAGGGTAGAAACGCAGCAGAACTTACACCTAACGAATACTTAAAAGAATTACTAGAAGCTAATCCAGACATCGTAGATGGTGTCGAAGTGTTTACATCTAAGAATGTAGTTGTAACTGACCTTGTTGTTGGTTCATTACTTAAGCAACTACGAGATACTGGTATTGCTGGTAGAGAACTAGCTGACATAGTATCACTAGATGACATAGACGGACCGGCTAAACAGATTGTTGATACTATGCTAACTGCATTGTACCATACAAAGAAAGCTAGATTTGTAAAGTCTGACTCATTCAGAGCATTAGGTGCTGGTAAGAATAGATCAAAAAGTATCGAAGATGCAGTTAAGGCTGATGTTGCAGATGCAAAAGAGTCTATACTATCCATACTTAAAATAGCTAAGGATGATAAGAATGATGATTTACTAAACGCATTGTTTGAAGCTTTCTCTATGATGAAAGATGTCAATACACTTGATGACTTTGACAACTTTGCTCGAAAGATACTACTAGGTGGACAGATTACTCCTAAAGCCGCAGACCGCACAGGATCGCTTATAAGAGAGCTTGAGGGTGTTATGACCCATAGCGTGTTAAGTGGCCCTAAAACGCCAGCTAGAGCTATCATGGGTACATCCATTGCGACATTCATGCGTCCGATGGCCACAACTCTTGGAGCTACATTACGCTATCCATTTAAGGGTGACAGTGCAACTATACGTGCAGGCTTAGCATCTATGAACGCAATGATAGAAGCAATACCTGAGTCATTTACATTGTTTAGAGAAAGACTTAACTCTTACTGGAAAGGTGATATATCATCTATTAAGACTCGTTACTCTGAGTTCAGTCGTGGTGATGAAAACTGGGAGCTCATACGTAGATGGGCAGAAGATAGTGGTAGAGCTAACTTCGGTGAACGTGCAGCATTTAGTGTAGCTAATATGGCACGTGGTCTAAACAATAGCAATATTTTTACATACTCTACTAAGCTCATGGCTGCAACTGATGATGCGTTTGCATATATTATAGGCCGTGCAAAGATGCGTGAAAAGGCTATGCGTAGAGTTCTTGATCTACAGTCTGCTGATGGCATTAAGTTACCAGAGATAAATCGACAAGTTATGAAAGCATATGAAGATGACTTCTATGCACAAGTATTTGACTCACAAGGTAATATTATAGACGAAGCAACTAAGTTTGGTAGAAAAGAAGTTACACTTACACAAGATCTAACAGGGTTTGCAAAAGGTCTTAACGATGTGTTCAGTGCTAACCCTTGGGCTAGACCATTCTTTCTATTTGCTAGAACTGGTGTTAACGGTCTCGCACTTACAGCTAAACATACACCCGGTTTTAATTTCTTAGTCAAGGAGTTTAATGATATTGCATTTGCTTCACCTAGTAATCTTAGAAACGTAGAACGATACGGTATCACTAATGCAGTCGAACTAGCAAATGCTAAGGCACTACAGACAGGCCGACTTGCTATGGGTTCTGCTTTAGTATTTATGGCATCTATGGCTTGGATGCGTGGTGATCTTACAGGTAACGGACCAGCTGACAGACAAAAAAGACAGCTATGGTTAGACGCTAAGTATGAACCTAGAACTATCAAGCTAGGAGCTGTACGTGTAGGTTATGATACATTCGAACCATTCAACCTTATTATGTCTACAATCGCTGACATAGGCGACGCAAGTCTACTTATGGGAGAAGAGTGGACAGAACGAGAACTACAAAAAGTAGCATTAGTAGCTGCACAAGCTATTACAAGTAAGTCATATCTAGCTGGTATACAGTCATTTGTTGACTTGTTTGGTGGTAGACCCGGCCAGTTTGATCGTATTGTAGCTGGACTAGCTAACAATAGTGTACCTCTTGCTGGTTTGCGTAACGAATTAGGTAAACTATTTACACCATATATGCGTGAAATAGGCTCTGGTATTGACCAGTCTCTACGTAACCGTAACTTATATGCTGAGTACTTACCCGGTGAAGATATACCTGTTAAGTATGACATGCTCAACGGAAAGCCTATCAAAGAGTGGGACTTTTTAACACGAGCTTTTAATACTTTTAGCCCTGTTACACTTACACTAGATCAAAGCCCCGGCAGACAGTTCTTGTTTGACAGTGGTTATGACCTACGTTTATCTACATACTATGCACCTGACAGTACAAATTTAACTGATAGTCCACGTATTAGATCTTTATTCCAAAAAGCTATCGGAGATCAAAACTTAGAGCGTCAACTCGACAAGTTATCTCAAGATCCTAAAGCTATAGCATCTCTTGCACTGATGCGTAAAGATATACGTGATGGCAAACGTGCTGAGTATGATGCTAGAAATTACTGGCATAACGGCAAGATAGACGCTTTATTTCAAGAAGCTAGGCGTAAAGCATGGGCATCTATTATGGGTAGACCAGAGGTTGTTGAACTAATCGAAGAGCAGAAAGAAAAGAAACGTAATAAATATTTAAAACAAGTGCAAACTAATGAAATACTAAACTTTGGACAATAATCATGTCATCAAGAATTATACATACTGGTGTCGGTCAAGTTTCTAATACGAATGGTTTAGGGTATTCTTTTTCGTTTGCTACTTTAGAACGATCTGACATACAAGTAGAAGTTATAGACCCTTCAAATAATAGCACAACTAGAACAGTTACTACACACTATACTATTGAAAACTATTCAGCAGCTGGAAGTAGTAACGCACATATTAAATTTGTATCTGAAACTGCTCGAGGATTTACAAACTCGCAGACAACATACAAAGTTAAAATATCTAGACTCACACCTTCAACTCCAAAAGTCAACTTTACTGCTGGATCATCGATTACCGCCTCAGACTTAAATACACAAGGTAAACAGGCTTTTCATTTATCAGAAGAGAATCGTGACTCTATAGTAAGTTTAGCTGCTGGTGATGCTACTGGTGCAATACAGATTAGCGGATCTAACATAGCAGACAACTCTATAACAACTAACAAAATTTTAGACTTAGAAGTTGGGACAAATGATATAGGTAATTTAGCCGTAACTACAGGTAAAATAGCTGATGATGCTGTAACAGCAGATAAACTAGCTAATTCAATTAATACTGCGATTGCTGGTAAAGCTAATACTGGGGCAAACCTTTCGACCTTTACTAACGATTCCAACTTTATAACTTTAGCTCAAGTTCCTATTGTAACAGGAATGATAATGATGTTCACAGGAAGTAGTGCTCCTAGTGGATGGGCTTTTTGTGATGGTAATAATGGTACACCAGACTTAAGAAATAGATTTATTGTTGGTGCTGGTTCAACTTACTCAGCAGGCGATACAGGTGGTCATAATGAGATTACACTAACTACACACCAAATGCCACAACATAACCATACTTTTAGTGCTTCTGATACTCATGATCATGACGTGGTAGGTTGTGATAATAGTACTGGTCAACAACCTTTACATATAAATCTTACTAGATATAGTTCAACTTTTAACCAAGCTGCCTTTCATACACTTGCTGCCAATGCTCAAACTGGAGTTCAACCTGCCACAGTTAGTATTAGTGGAACTACAGGAGATAATGGATCAGGAGGTGCTCACGAAAACAGACCACCATATTATGCACTGAGTTACATAATGAAACTTTAAAAACATGGCATCACAAAAATTACATAACGGCGGTGGTACAGGACCATTTACCTTTGACTTTCCGTCCTTAGAACAATCTGATATAAAAGTTACCGTAAATGGTAATACAGAAACGGGATTTTCTATAAATAATTATGATCCAGTAACTGGCGGTGAGGTAAATATTCCGGGTGGTACTGCCGGTGGTACAGACAATGTACGAATTTTTAGACAAACAGAACCTGAAACATTAGCAGCTACATTTGTCACTGGATCTTCAATCAGTGCTAACGACTTAAATAATTGTAATAAGCAGACTATATTTTTAGCTGATGAAAATAAAACAGCTATAAATAATCTTGCTTTAGGTAACGCAGCATCTGCTGTTCAAATCAGTGGGTCTAATATAGCTGACAACTCTATTTCTAGTTCTAAAATTTTAGACTTAGAAGTTAAAACTGCTGATATAAATAATCTTGCTGTTACTACAGGTAAGATAGCTGACGATGCAGTTACAGCAGATAAACTAGCTAACTCAATAAATACTACTATTGCTGGCAAAGCTAATACTGGAGCAAACCTTTCAACCTTTACTAACGATACTAATTACATAACTTTAGCTCAAGCATTTACAACGGGAATGATAATAATGTGGTCAGGTGCCATATCCAATATCCCGTCTGGCTGGGTTTTATGTGATGGAAATAATAATACACCAAATTTAAGAGATAAATTTATCGTTGGAGCTGGTAATAATTATGCTGTCGCAGCAACAGGTGGAGAAGATTCTGTTACTCTTACAACTGCACAGATACCATCTCATACTCACTCTATTCAAATACGAACAGGTGTAGATGATAATAACTTTTCCTTTAACAACGGATTTAGTTCTGACAGAAATGATAGTGGAGGAACATTTAACTCTAACAGCACAGGTGGAGGACAATCACACGAAAACAGACCGCCTTATTATGCACTCGCTTTCATAATGAAAACTTAATAACTTTTAAATAACAAAACAAAAACAATGGCATATCCAAGTCGATACAAAGACGCACAGGTAGAAATCTTAGGAGAACCCGGTACAGCTAGACAGCTCACTGCTGGGTCTGCATCCTCTAACACTGTGCTTACAACTACAACAAGACGTATCTCAATACGAGCTGTAGGAGCTGACATACGTTTTAGCGTTGGAGCAGGGGCTCAAACTGCAAATGGTAATACAAGTAATTTTATCGCTAACGGCGAAAGATTAGACTTTGCTGTACCACTCGGTGCACAAATAGCTGTCATTAGAGATGGCACAGTAAATGGAACTTTAGAACTCACGGAGCTTATTTAATGAAAACGACTGGTTCAAGGGCGAGTGCAGTCAGTCAAACTAGAGGTTTTGGTGATCTTCTATATGACAAGGCTGGAGCTCGCCCATCCCTTGACCTAGATTTTGCTGGCACAAGTAGTTTAAGAGATAAGATAACAGGAGAATATTTAGTAGATCATACGAGAGCAACTAAAGGTACATATATAAATAATGAAGGGTTAATTAAAGAAGCTGCAATTAATTATGTTACTAATCATAAAGGTATTAATAACTCTACAGGTTCAGATTCAATATTAAACCCTGAAGGTAATCTCGAGAGTATACCATATATAAGTGGAGCTCCGCTAAACCATAGATTTAGTGGTGCAAGTCTTGGTGGAACAGTTGGACAAAAATACACAGGCTCCGTCTATCTAAGAACGGATCAGGGAACATCTCCTGTGGAGTTAGATGTTAGTGACCAAAATAATACAATCGTAACCGTCACAGATCAATGGCAAAGATTTGTCGTTGTACAAACTAACCAGTCTGTAGCTGGCTATAGGTTTTTTGATATATTAACTTCTGATGGAAGTTCCTATGCACATATTGGTCAAACTTTTGGTAACAATGGATCTTCTAAAATTTATGTATGGGGTGCACAGTTAGAAGAAGGTACAAGTGGTACACCTACTGATCTCATAAAAACAACAGGCACAACAAAGTCAGCACCACGATTCACCCATGAGCGTGTTGAAACTGGGAACTTACTAACAGATAGCACACTTAAAAATCCAAACCACATAAAACCGCATATTAGGATTCTTCAGTATCAAGCTTTAGCTCCTGACGGAACTTTTTCGGCAGCAGAAATGAGGTGTATTAGTTCAGCAACTAACTACATGTTTGCTAACCCTACTACTTCACACATTGGGATAAAAGATAATACTGCTTATACGGTTTCTATTTTTGCTAAAAAAGCTAATACATTAGATACTTTTTCAATCTTCTTATCTGAAGGTGGGAATAAAGGAGCTACTTTTAATCTAACTAATAAAACAGCGACTGTTTATGGTGGAGGTCAGAATACTGCTCGCATTACAGAAACTGATAACGGTTGGTTTAGATGTGAAGTAACTAATAGTGGAAATCCTACTACAGTAACAAGTCAAATTAGATTAGGTCTACTAAGTACTACTTTTGTTCAACAAGCTGTTACTGCTGGGCAAAGCTTTTACTTTTGGGGTTTTCAATTTGAAGAAGGTGAAGCTGCTAGTACGGTTGCTCCAAGCATTGACACATTTACAAGCCGTGCAAGTAATGCGACATATGTTGATAGTGCTGGGTTGGTTAAGAAAGTTTTAGTTAATAAATACCCTAACAGTAAAGACTTAAATGCTTCTACATGGACAGCTCAAAACACAACAAAAACTGTTAATGCTATCACATCTCCTGATGGAAATTTAACTGCAACTTTATTTAAAGATAGTGGTACAACAACTACCCATCGTAATGTTTATCGTAATCAATGGGAAAGTGCGGATAATGGAATTTCAACAATTTCTATTTATGCAAAAGCTGGTGGTTATAATCATGCTGCAATTAGAGTTTATAAATCTATAAATGATCACGTAACTCCCGTTTTTAATTTAACAGGTAATGGAAGCGTTACTACTACAGAAGTTGATGGGACACAGATTTCTAATTATTCTTCAAATATTGAATATGTAGGAGATGGTTGGTATCGACTTAGTGTTACGGTTACAGTGTCAGGAACATTTGTAGCTTTTTATCATCTTTCTAATTCAGGTACACCAACTTTCGATCAATGGGGTTCTCCTAGCTATGCTGGAGATACATCAAAAGGAATTTATTTTTGGGGTGCACAGCGAGTAAGCTCATCTCAACCAGAAACACTTATTGAAACAGGAGCTTTAGCATCTGGACCAGCCAGATACAGCCACGACCCAGAAACATTAACACCAACAGGTTTGTATTTGGAACCTGCTGCGACTAATTTACTTACTTATAGTAATCAAGTTTCAAGTAATAATTGGGTTAAAAATGTTACCACAGTGCTTACTGAAACAACAACTGCACCTGATGGATCAAGTGTACCTTGGATAGAGTTAGGTAATTATATTTTTCAAGCTATTAATAATCCATCTAATGGTACAACGTATACAAGCAGTATTTGGTTAAAAGCAGAAACTCCTTGTTCTGTTAATTTAAGAGTCAAGCTTTTAGGTGAGACCAGTAGTTTACTTAATTTAACTACGGAATGGAAAAGATATGAGCTTACTGGGACATGCACTGCTGCTCTATTTAGAATACTACTTGATAATAGGTTAAATCATACTGCAAATACAGTTAAAATAGCAATGTTTGGAGGGCAGATAGAAGTCGGTAATTATGCAACTTCCTACATCCCAACATCAGGTTCAACAGTAACCAGAGCAGCAGACGTATATACCTCAACAGCTAATCTTACAGAAACCTTTGAACCAAAAGGTTTGTTGATTGAAGAAGCTAGGACAAACAAAGCTACTAAATCACATCAAGTTGGTGATGCTGATGGAAATGGTG
>VTLG01014106.1_pt1 | contig 21351 bp, 33 predicted proteins | sample 4694571 | NCBI WGS metagenome assembly VTLG01 (sample SAMN12604809, study PRJNA352737) | marine metagenome | biome: ENVO:00000447; feature: ENVO:00000209|ENVO:00000569|ENVO:01000036; material: ENVO:00002151; isolation source: viral sequences binned using virsorter ... | reverse complement strand
AGTCCGATTGAATTGTCATACGACACAGCAGATACTATAGAAGAGTTCCAAGTCACCCTCCAAGTCCAGTGGTGGGAAGCATATGATGGCAGAAATGCTGGTTCTGTGGTATAATACATAGAAAGACAAGGGAATAAATTATGGCTAAACTTTTTGGTTTTTCGATTGAAGAACCGAAGAAGGATAATAAGAATGCAATCAGTCCTGTTCCTCAGAACAATGAGGATGGGGCTGATTATTTTCTATCGTCTGGTTTTTATGGACAATATGTTGACATCGAAGGTGTATTCAGAACAGAATTTGACGTAATAAAAAGGTATCGTGACATGGCATTACACCCTGAGTGTGATACTGCTATTGAACATGTGGTAAATGAAGCGATTGTATCTGATAGTAATGACAGTCCTGTAGAGATAAATTTAGATAATCTGAACGTAAGCGATAAACTGAAAAAAATTGTAAGAGATGAGTTCAAAGGTGTCAAAGACCTCTTACAGTTTGATAAAAAGGCACACGAGATTTTTAGAAACTGGTATACAGACGGAAGAATATTTTATCATAAAGTTATTGATATGAAGAAACCTGATGAGGGTATTCAAGAACTTAGATATATTGACTCACTCAAACTCAAGTTTATGAGAGTGAGACCTGGTAAAGAGAGGGGTGCAAAAGGTGCAGAGGGTATACCTGTACTGCCTTATTCTGGCGAACAAACAATCACTAAAGATGCCAAGATAGAAGAGTTTTATACCTACTACCCACAAGGTATGGCACAGAGATATGGATCAGTTGCAGGTAAAGGTATCAAGATTGCGAAAGATGCAATAACATATGTGCATTCAGGTCTAGTAGATAGAAATAGAAAAATTACACTGTCTTACTTACACAAAGCGATCAAGGGTCTCAATCAACTGCGTATGATTGAAGACTCATTGGTGATCTACAGATTATCAAGAGCACCAGAGCGTAGAATATTTTACATTGACGTAGGTAATCTACCCAAGGTGAAGGCAGAACAATACCTCAGAGATGTGATGGCGAGGTATCGTAACAAATTAGTTTATGATGCAAACACAGGAGAAATCAAAGATGACAAAAAATTCATGTCGATGCTCGAAGACTTCTGGTTACCCAGAAGAGAGGGCGGTAGAGGAACTGAGATCTCTACGTTACCAGGTGGACAGAATCTTGGAGAACTTACGGACATCGAGTACTTCCAGAAGAAGTTATATCGTTCATTGAACGTACCTGAGTCACGTATTGGTGGCGATCAAGGATTCAATCTAGGTAGATCATCAGAAATTTTACGTGACGAACTTATGTTCAGTAAGTTTGTTGGTAGATTGAGAAAAAGATTCAGTGGTCTATTCATTGATCTTCTCAAGACACAACTTATACTCAAGAATATTGTCACTCCTGAAGACTTTGAGAAGATGTCAGAGCACATACAGTTTGACTACAAGTATGACAACCACTTTGCAGAACTCAAAGACCACGAGTTGATGACTGAGCGTCTCAATATCATGGTTGCTATCGAACCATACATCGGCACATACTACTCAAGAGATTACGTCAAGCGTAAAGTCTTACGTCAGACAGAAGATGAGATATTGGAAATGCAACAGGAAATGGAAGAGGAGAATGAAGCAGGTATTGGTGTACCTCTAGAGACTCAGAATCAAATGATGCAAGGTGCCATTGACGCAGAAAAAGAACGTTCTGGGAATTTAGGAAAAAATGGTACAGAGGCAAACCTCGATAACAAGAAGAATGGTGGTAGAACTGAACCACCCGAAATAGATATCAAGAAAGCGAAGATATAAATATAACTAGCGTTTTATTAAAATTGAATGGATTCTGCTGAATTAGTTGATATGGTGGCAAACGGTGCTCCTTCATCGGAAGTATCTGATGCTTTGAAGAGTATGATGTTTGCAAAATCTGCCGAGTTTGTTGACGCAGCCGCACCTGAGGTTGCCAAAGGAATTTTTGGTGAACCAGAAGAAGAGGGAGACTCCTTGGAAGTAGGTGATGAGGTTGAACAAGAAACAGACGCTGAACTTGAACAAGAACCTGAACAGGAAACAGAAGTAAATGACTTGCCAACCACTTAAATTAGTATCAGACATTGGAGAACTTGGCAGTGCCAACGCCACCTCTGCTGTAACATCAGCACAGACGGTGAAGACAGGAGTTCTTTACGTGGTCTGTTCAGATGCAAGAGCAGCAGGTGACATCGCAGTTTGCAACACTGCAAACCAAGCAGGTGTTGGATCATTCCATGTAGCAAAAGGAAAAGATTTCTTATTTCGCTATGGTCATCCAGCAAATGCACCAGTGTCTGCAATCAGTAAAGCGAATGGAGCAGTACTTACTATTGACCATACAGACACAAAGATACAGGTAGGAGACTACGTGACTCTCTCTGGGTCTGCAGTTGGAACATACAATAGTACAATTGCACATGTAGAGGTAACTGCTAAGTCTGATCCGCAAAGGACAAACGACTACAAAACAACTCTTACTGTCAATGCTAATACAACATCACTAGCAGACTTTACTGGAACAGCAGTTTTATCAAAGTCGGTTATATTCAGACTTGCACCTGAAACATCATCAGGATGCACTTTACGTTTACACGAGGTAGGAATAGCATGAAGTTAATTTCAGAAGAAATAGAATCAGTAGATATTCTTACTGAAGAGAAAGACGGAAAGAAAACTCTTTATATTCAAGGTCCGTTCTTACAGGCAGAGATAGTGAATCGCAACAAACGTTGCTATCCTCTCTCTACTATGATGAATGAGGTAAAGAGATACAATGAAGCGTTCGTATCTAAAGGACGTGCACTAGGAGAACTAGGGCATCCAGACGGACCACAAATAAACCTTGATCGTGTATCACATAAGATATGCTCTCTGACTCAAGAGGGTAATAACTTTGTGGGTAAAGCACAAATCTTGAGCACACCTATGGGTAAGATAGCAGAATCTCTTCTAGACTCTGGTGTAAAACTCGGTGTATCATCAAGAGGTATGGGATCTATCGTAAACAAAGAAGGTATTTCTTATGTTGGCGAAGACTTCATGCTTGCAACTGCTGCCGATATAGTGGCAGACCCATCAGCACCAGACGCTTTTGTAGATGGCGTTATGGAAGGTAAAGAATGGGTATGGGAAGGTAGCGTTTTGCGTGAAAAGAATGTAACCGCTATAAAATCTACAATAAATACACTCGTAGATCAGAAAAAACTAGAGGAGCACAAGCTTGGTTTATTCCAAAAGTTTATATCAAATCTATAAATTGTCTAAATAACTACAGTAAATTCTTAGGAAATACGGACTGGCTACAATGACCGCAGAAAACAGCGAACTACATGAGATGGAGAACCAGGTCACTAAGGGTGCTAAACCCGCAGACCCAATGCCAAAAACTCCAGATTATGTACCCGACGCAGGGGGAACAGGATACGAGGACTTAGGTGGTCCTACTCCTACAAACAGTAAACCTGACGACAATAGCAACAAGCTGAAAACCCCATCAGCAAAATTTGCTCAAGCAGGTGACCCACAGACTAAAGGTACTGCTGGCACAGTCAAAATGGACGGTCCGTTAGGGAACCAAGCCGATGGCATGAAGTCATCTGGTTATGGAAGAGGTGCTAACGAAGAAGCAGAGACAGAAGGGGAAGTCGTTGCTGAAGCACCAGAGAATGAAGTAACCGAAATCGAAATCGATTTATCAGATGATGTAAATGCATTGTTTGAAGGTGAAAAACTTTCCAACGAATTTAAAACAAAAGCAACATCAATCTTTGAAGCTGTTGTAAAATCTAAAATTGTAGCAGTTAAAGAAGATCTTGAAGCAAGCTATGATGCTTATATCCAAGAGGAAATTACAGCATTCAAGTCTGAACTTCAAGAAAGAGTAGACAACTACCTGCACTATGTTGCGGAAGAGTGGATCACTGAGAACGCTCTTCAGGTAGAAACTGGAATCAGAGGGGAACTCTCTGAATCCTTTATGACTGGTCTCAAGGGACTTTTTGAAGAACATTATGTAAACATCCCTGAAGAAAAATATGATGTCTTAGAGGCAATGGTCACTAAATTAGATGAAATGGAGACAAAACTCAACGAACAGATTGATAGTAACGTCGCTTTGACTAAGCGTCTATCAGTATCTGTCTCCGATAATATCCTTGACGAAGTATCTGAAGGACTTGCACTTTCACAGAAAGAGAAGTTAGCAGATCTATCAAAAGGAGTTGAGTTTGAGAGTGAAGAACAGTACAGAGGACAACTCGATACACTGAAGGAATCTTACTTTGCTAAGAAACCAGTATCTGAGACCTCAGAAGTCATCTCGGAAGAAGCACCCGTTGTGGAGCATTCATCAGCGATGGAGGCATATCTTGCGGCTGTGACTAAGTTCCAATCGTAAAAACTTAAACCCAATTCAACAAGGAAAACAACATGTTTAATTCTGGACAACTCCAGAAGAAGTGGCAACCACTACTTGAGGCTGAAGGATTAGATAAGATCACCGACAACCACAGAAAGGCGGTTACCGCACAACTTCTAGAAAACCAAGAAAGATTTTTAAGAGAGGAGAGAGCATTCTTATCAGAAGCACCTCCTACAGTAAACACAGACCCATCAGGCACAGGTAACCCAGGTTTCTCTGGTAGTGCTGCTGTTGGTGGACCTGTAGCTGGTTTCGACCCAGTTCTAATTTCATTGATCAGAAGATCTATGCCTAACTTGGTGGCATACGACCTTGCTGGTGTACAACCAATGAATGGACCTACTGGACTTATCTTTGCGATGAGAAGTCGCTTCGATAATCAGAACGGAACAGAAGCATTATTCAACGAACCAGATTCAGCATTCTCTGCTCAGAACTCTAACGCATCACTTTCACAAGGTGACTACACAGGAGCTACTGACGGTGGAACTGACGTTGGTTTCGGTACAACTGCACAAGGCGGTACAAACCCATCTATCCTAAACGGTGGATCTGCTAACGACTACAGCACTGGACAAGGTTTCAAGACACAAGATCTTGAGAAACTTGGAGATGCCACAACTAACGACTTCCGTGAGATGGCATTCAGTATCGAGAAGGTCTCGGTTACTGCTAAGTCAAGAGCTCTAAAGGCAGAGTACAGTCTAGAACTAGCACAAGACTTGAAGGCAATTCATGGTCTAGATGCAGAAGCAGAACTTGCTAATATCTTATCTACTGAGATCCTTGCTGAGATCAATAGAGAGATCATTAGAACTATCTACAAGACTGCTGAAGCTGGTGCACAAACAAACACAGCATCAACTGGTATATTTGATCTAGACACTGACTCAAACGGAAGATGGATGGTTGAGAAGTTCAAAGGTATGATCTTCCAACTAGAGAGAGATGCAAACGCAATCGCACAAAGAACTCGTCGTGGAAAGGGTAACATCATCCTATGTTCTGCAGACGTAGCATCAGCTCTTACAGCAGCAGGTCAGTTAGACTATACACCTGCACTAAACAGCAACCTTCAGGTTGATGACACAGGTAACACATTCGCTGGTACACTAAACGGTAGATACAAAGTTTACATCGATCCATTCGCTGCTAACTTAGACGCTAACCAGTACTACGTTATGGGTTACAAAGGTACATCTCCTTATGACGCTGGTTTATTCTATTGCCCATATGTTCCTCTACAAATGGTAAGAGCAGTTGGACAAGACACCTTCCAGCCAAAGATTGGTTTCAAGACCAGATATGGTATGGTTGCCAACCCATTCGCTGAAGGTACAACTCAAGGTCTTGGTAGAATCACTGCTTCTAGCAACAGATACTACAGAAGAGTAAAGGTTACAAACCTAATGTAATTCAGTTTCAATAACTGTATAAAGGACTGCTTTGCAGTCCTTTTTTTATGCTATGATAAATATGTTAGTAGTATATTATTATGAGAGATCAAGGTTCTGTGGGAGATGAGTCTCCTGAAATAAAATATGATAGAGCATTGTCACTATTTGAAGAATCAGTATTGGCACCCGATCACAAATTGAGAGGTTGTGCACATAATCAAGGATGTTTCGATGAACTCATGGAGATCAGAGAGCATGTCTTAGAGTATCTGAGGACACTGAGAGAAGTCACACATCACACAAATCCTGATGAGAGTGATGATATAGAGACTGCAAAACTGATAGAACTAAAGTAAATGCCAAGTAGAAAGTCTGTTCATCCTAGCACGTATCAAGAAGTTTCTAATAGAAATTTTTTGTCAGTTGTTGGGTTTAAATTTTTATTGAATAGATGTCCGAAAGTAGATTTTTATTGTAACAGTGCAAACATACCTGAGGTCACACTAGGCACAGCGATACAGAGAACGTATCTCAAGGATATACCAGTGCCAGGTGATAAGATGACCTATGGTGATCTTGGTATAACATTCATGGTTGATGAAGATATGGAAAATTATCTTCAGATATATCAATGGATTACATCACTAGGTTTCCCAGAGTCATTATCTCAATTCAACGAACTCAAAGACACTGATAGATTACTACCAGAAAAACCCGCAAGTGGTGATTTTTTCAACGAGAGATCTGACGCTACTCTTATGATACTGAACAGTGATTATAATCCTAGTGTCAAGATAAAATTCAAGGACGTATTTCCAGTATCCTTGAGTGCAGTTCCTTTTGATGCAACACAGGAACAACAAACATACTATACTGCTACAGCAGTTTTCCGCTATACTATTTTTGATGTGATTGACGTAAATGGAAAGAAAGTCTAGTCCCCTCTCTCTCGAAGCCATACAAGAGATGTGGGAGAAAGATTCAAAGATGAATCAAGATGAATTGGATACTGAGAGTCTAAAGATACCACAGTTACATGCCAAATATTACAACCTATATAATACAATACTGCTCATGCGTAAGCGTGATGAAGCAGTCTATACCAGTAGTCTATTAGATCGACGTAAGTATTACACAGGGAAAGCAACAGCCGATATCTATGCTGCAGAACCCTTTCCTTATAAGGTCAGAGACAAAGATGACCTCAAGTTATACCTAGACTCAGATGAAAAACTGAGTAAGGTCAAACTGAAGATTGAATACTACGACACTATGCTCAAGTATCTTGAAGAGATACTCAGGCAAGTCTCTAATAGAACCTACCAAATAAAGAATGCTATTGAGTGGCGAAGGTTCTCTTCAGGTTATGGCTAATCTTGTTATCAAAAAGAAGAACGAAGTATATTTACAAATAGAATGCGATGCACATATAAGTCACGAGTTACAAGATGAATTTACATTTGATGTGCCTGGTGCTAAGTTCATGCCCCAGTACAGATCAAAGTATTGGGATGGTAAGATAAGATTATTCAATCTACAGAAGCGTCAAATTTATGTTGGTCTTCTTGATAAGATTGTTCAATTTTGTCGCAGATACGATTACGATTACGAATTTGAGAACTCCAAGTTCTATGGCCTCCCGTACCAAGAGACGGAATCAGTCTCTCATGAGGGAGTAAAGGACTACCTAACGGCCATCTCGAAATACAAACCTCGTGACTATCAGATTGAGGGTGTGTTTGATGCATTGCAAAAGAATAGAAGACTATTGATATCACCTACAGGGTCAGGTAAGTCCCTCATGATATACGCTATTACAAGATACCACACAGAATACAAGAGGTCAACACTTATTATTGTACCTACCACTTCATTGGTAGAGCAGATGTACAAAGATTTTATAGATTATAGTTGGGATGCAGACACACACTGTCACAAAATATATGCAGGTAAGGACTTACTTAGTAAGAAACCAGTCATAATCTCAACTTGGCAGTCGATATACAAACTACCTAAGACATGGTTTGAGAGGTTTGATGTGGTCATAGGTGACGAAGCACATCAGTTTAAATCTAAATCATTAGTAAGTATCATGACTAAACTCTATGACACAAAATACAGGTATGGTTTCACAGGTACGCTTGATGGTACACAAACTCATAAGTGGGTACTTGAAGGTTTATTCGGACCCTCTTATAAAATCGTCAATACTAAAGAGTTACAGGAGAAAGGTTATCTAGCAACACTCAACATCAAGGTGCTACTACTCAAACATGAACCAACAACTTTTGACACGTATGAAGATGAGGTGCAGTATCTTATCACACATGAGAAAAGAAACAAGTTCATAAAAAACCTAGCGTGGGACTTGAAAGGTAACACATTGATACTATACAGTAGGGTCGCTACCCATGGAGAGGTCTTGTACGATATAATAAATAAAGATGAACGAAAAATTTTCTTTGTTCACGGTGGAGTAGATGTTGAGGAAAGAGAATCAGTAAGACAGATTACTGAGCAAGAAAACGACGCAATTATCATTGCATCATTCGGCACATTTTCTACAGGAATCAACATAAAAAATCTACATAATGTCATCTTTGCTTCTCCTAGTAAATCTAGGATCAGAACTCTACAGTCTATAGGTAGAGTCCTAAGAAAGAGTAAGGATAAGTTGAATGCAACTTTATATGATATAGCAGATGATTGTAAGAAAAAATCTAAACAAAACTATACATTGAATCATTTGATTGAACGCATCAAATACTACAACGAGGAAAAGTTCAGTTATGAAATTATTCAGATCAAAATCTGATAGTAATAAAGAACCGTACGACGAGTTCATTGCTACGGTAAAACTTTGTAGTGGTGAAGAAATCCTTACTAAAGTTATTGTAGATTATTCATCAGAAGAAGAACAAATTATTATTGATAATCCTGTTATATGTCAAGAGGTTCGCACCCCTGGTGCGAATGTACCCTTGGGGTACAAGTTTGAACCTTGGATAAAAATGTCAGAAGAAGATGTGTTTATATTGAATCTTGATAAAATTATTACCTTATCTGAGATCAAAGACGATTTAGTTATCAAAACTTATGAAAACATAGTTGAGAGTGGGTTCAAGCGTCAGCACCCTGATATTGATAGAACTATGGGATATATAAACTCTGTAGGTAGAGCAAGAGAAATAATAGAAAAGTTATATAAGGCAGACTCTGCCTCTAAAGAACCTAAAAAAGACTTATAGCTTCCCGTTTGAACAGCGACACTGTTAGTGTAACCGTATTTGCCAACCTTGTCAAGTGGTGCTATAATATTCATATACAAATCAACATATAATGGCACGTAAAAGATCTGAACATTACGTCAATAACAAAGAGTTCCTGTATGCTATCGTTGCATATAAACAAGACATAAAGGATGCAGAGGAAGCAGGTAAACCTAAACCTGTTATACCTCGTTACATTGGCGAGTGCTTTCTAAAGATCGCTACACACCTGTCATACAAACCAAACTTTGTAAACTATATGTTCAAAGATGATATGGTATGTGATGGTATAGAAAACTGTGTGCAATATATCAATAACTTCAATCCTGAGAAGTCTACTAATCCTTTCGCATACTTCACTCAGATTATACACTATGCTTTCTTACGTAGGATACAAAAAGAAAAGAAACAATTAGAAATAAGACAGAAAATTATAGAAAGATCTGGGTTTGACGAAGTTTTCGTCGCAGACGAAAGTGGTAAGTCTTCTGAATACAATCAGATCAAAGATGCTATACAGTATAGGAATAACAATAGATGAAGGTTGCCATCATCACAGATCAACACTTTGGATTCAAGAAAGGATCAAAGTTATATCACGATTACTTCCTAAAGTTCTATGAGGAAACTTTCTTTCCAACACTTGAAAGAGAAGGCATTACAACCGTTCTCGATCTTGGTGACACTTTTGACAATCGTAAAGGTATTGATTCATATTCACTGGATTGGGCGAAGAAACATTATTTCGATCCTCTTCATCTACGTGGAATTAGCGTGGTTAGTATTGTCGGAAATCACACTGCTTATTATAAAAACACTAACGAACTCAATACTATCGACTTACTACTACGAGAGTACGATAATATTACCATACTTTCTGAGTGTCAAGAACTAAAGGTAGGAAACTTAGATATACTTTTCATACCTTGGATTAACATCGAAAACGAGATTGAGACATATAAAAAGATAAAGGAGAGTAAGTGTAAAGTTGCGATGGGTCACTTGGAACTCAACGGATTCGTCGCTACTCATGGACATCTCATGGAGCATGGTGCAGACTTTGAGATATACAACAAATTCAAACAAGTTTTTAGTGGGCATTATCATACTAGAAGTAATAATGGTACGATTTACTACCTAGGTAATCCGTACGAGATGTTTTGGAATGATGTGAATGATAAAAGAGGATTTCATATCTATGATACAGAGACCTTGAAACTCAAAACAATCAATAATCCATTCCAATTATACAAGGTAATCAATTATAATGACACCCCTAGACAACTAACAAATTTTACAGAGTATACTGATAAAATTGTCAAGGTAGTGGTAAGACAAAAGACTAATGAGAAAGAATATAATAGGTTCATGCAAGCACTTGACAAAGCTAGACCTGTTGATGTAAAAATAGTAGAAAGAACAGATCATTTGGCAGTTGCAGATGAGTTTATAGATCAAACAGAAGACACTATGACATTGCTTACAAAATATATCGATGAACTTGACACTGATCTAGATACAATTAGAATAAAGAAAGTCATTAGTGACACATATACAGAAGCACTAGAATGCATATAATAACAATCAAAGGTATGAGTCAAGAGGGTGCTTATGCAGTCATGAATGAGTTTGGAGAAAAAGTTGTCTTCATGTTTGAGGAGCAAGACGATGCCTATAGGTATGCAGAGCAACTAGAAGCACAAGGTGATCCAAAAATGGTAGTGATACATGTAAAAGACAATGTAGCAATTGCTGCTTGCGAAAGAACAGGGACGAGGTATACTGTTATAGGAAAAGAAGATTTAGTTATTCCACCACCACCAAAGAATGATAGAGTTTAAGAATATAAAGTATAAAAATTTTCTATCATCAGGAAATTATTTCACAACTATCCCTCTCAATGTTCATAAAGATACATTGATTGTAGGTAACAATGGTTCGGGTAAGAGCACCTTGCTTGATGCGTTGACCTTCTCTTTGTTCGGTAAACCGTTCAGAAGAATAACAAAGAGTCAACTTGTCAACAGTGTCAATGAGAGAGATGCTAAAGTCGAAATCGAATTTTCCATATCCAACGTAAACTATCAAGTTATTCGTGGTATCAAACCTAACGTATTCGAGATTTATAAAAATGGACAAAAACTTAATGAAGACTCCTCTGCAAACGATCAACAAAAGTATCTGGAAGGACAAATACTCAAACTCAACTACAAATCTTTCACTCAAATTGTTATACTTGGCAGTGCTTCTTTCGTTCCCTTTATGCAACTTAGTGCTCCACATCGTAGAGAAGTCATAGAAGACCTGTTAGACATCAAAGTATTTTCTAGCATGTCAGACATACTCAAAGAGAAACTGAAGGTCTGTCGTGACCGTATCAAGGTGCTAGAGTTGAAGAAAGAATCTGTTGCAGATAAAATAGTAATGCAGAAACGATTTATCAAACAAATAGAGGAGGAAGGTGAGAATGACATCAACAAGAAGAGACAGAAAATTGCTGATTGTGACGAAAAATTTACCGACTATCAAGAACGTGTTGAGACTCTCATCACTGGTGTCAGTGAAAAAGAAAAAGCAATGGCAGAGTATCTTACAGCAGGTGATACTGTAAAGAAATTAGAAAAATTTAGAGACAAAGTAAATTTCAAAAGACAAGACTCTAGTAGTGAACTAGGGTTCTGGAACAACAATACGGTTTGCCCTAAGTGCACACAGTCTATAGACGAAAAGTTTCGTCTAGATAAGATAAGCAAACTCGAAGAAGACATCGCCAAATACAAGGCGAACGTAGAGGAACTAGAAGAAGCAGTCAATGCTGAAGAGCAAAGATATGCCAAGTTCCTAGGTTTTCAAAACGAGATTACATTCATCAACAATGAGATTTCTCAACACAACATTCACTTATCTACAACAACAAAACTCAAAAAGGATCTTGAAAAAGAAATTCAAAGCATTACCGACAAACTTGAAAATCGAACTGTTGAAAATGACAAGTTAGAAGAATATAAGACTAGACTCAAAGACATACTATCTGAACTAACAGAACTCAAAGATGATCATGAATACTTAGATCAGTCTAAGGCATTGATGAATGATGATGGTGTCAAGAGATCTATCATAAGAAAGTATCTACCACTCATCAACCGTCAGGTCAATGACTACCTACAGAGAATGGATTTCTTTATCAACTTCACACTAGACGAAGACTTTAGTGAGAGTATAAGGACACCCATGCATGAGAGATTCTCCTATGCATCATTCTCTGAGGGTGAGAAGATGAGGATTGACCTTGCACTTCTTTTTACATGGAGAGACATTGCAAGACTCAAAAACAGTGTTGTCACTAATCTGTTGATTATGGATGAGGTGTTTGACTCATCACTTGATGGGTTTGGTACTGATGAGTTCCTCAAAATTGTGAGGTTTGTATTAGAAGATGCCAACGTTTTCATCATCAGTCATAAGAATGAACTTTATGATAAGTTCCATCACTCACTAGAGTTTGAGAAAGTCAAAGGTTTCAGCAAACTAAAACATTGACACAATTCATCCAGTGTGCTACTATAAATAACATTACAAAGGACTCGAAAGATCGTAACCCTGCGTAGAAACATCACCCTTGTCGAGGGTGGTATCATCCGCAGGTTTTTTAGTATCTGCGAGACATAAGACAAAAAATGATCAAATCAACAATCGCTGCCCTAGCAGCAACACCTCTACTATTCTCTGGAGCAGCTTTTGCTGGACCATACGTCAATGTAGAAGCAAGTGGTTCATATCCAGATGGTGCATATTCATCAGGTACATGGGAATTCCAACTTGGATACGAAGGTACAACTCCTAATGGAATTGACTGGTATGTATCTGGTGGTCCTACAACAACTCACACCGAGTCTGCTGACAAGTTCGGTGACACTGAACTAATCGGTTACCTTGGTGGTGGTAAGGCAATCAACGATAAGGTTGGAGTATACGGAGAGATCTCTGGTGCTACTAACGTTGATGACGTGGACTGGTCTGGAAAGGCAGGTGTAAAGTATACATTCTAAGATAGTATGCTATGATGAGGGGGTCTAACGACCCCCTTTTTTTATGCAAAGTGATATAATGCAATAAATAGTAACACTTCAGTAAATTTTATGTCAGATATTGCACACATGGTTTGGATGGTAGTAATGATAATTTTTCTCACAACGGTACCTGCTGCTATAGTGATGTCAGTCACTTTGAAGGTTTTAGATACGAAAGATAAGGTATAATAATAGGTATCATAAATGTAACTAATGTAATAAACCTTTACAAAACTTTATATTTCCTATATAATAATGTAACAAAAGTACATAATCAATCAATGACTGTAACGACTGAATCAGGTGGAAGGCAAAACGCATTCCCAACTGAAACTATCCCCTATGTTGACGAATCCGTTTCGTACGAAGGGTATCCACAAAATGCTGAGAAAGTCAACGGACGTTGGGCGATGCTTGGCTTTGTTGCACTAATCGGTGCATATGTTACAACAGGACAAATCATTCCTGGTATCTTCTAATGGATAAGAATCATCCCTATTGGAGATATGCTGAGAAGGTCAATGGTCGCCTAGCGATGCTTGGTCTAGTAATCGGCACAATCAATTACGGTCTATTCGGATGGATAGCACCAGGTTTCTTCTAATGAAGATCAATTCACAATTCACAATTACAAAAAGGTACAAACTCATGACACCAGAAGCAGAAAGATTTAATGGTTGGGCAGCAATGCTTGGATTCGTAGCAGCAGTAGGAGCATACGCTACAACAGGTAACATCATTCCAGGTATATTTTAATGTCTGATAAAGATTCAAAAAAAGTTGCAGAGCAACTCAATGGTAGACTAGCAATGCTAGGTATCATCGCAGGTATCGGAGCATATCTAACAACAGGACAACTAATTCCTGGTTTCGTGTAAGTATGACAGGTTTAGAACCAACTACTATCACACCCTTTCAGGCAATCCTATGGTGTTTCTACCCCATAGGTGCCTTAGTATTACTCGAATTATTTTTACGTGCCATCAATGGTGACGACGATGACGACGACCAAGGTGGCGGTGTAATGACCCCAGTTTATCAAGGAGCATAATGCAACACATTCTTTTCACATCAGTTATAGCACTCTACATTACATCAGGTGTAGGTAATATAGCATTCGCATGAACGTATTTTATAACCCTTACTACCCACTCATTGAGTTTGGTTTTTTTATAATTATAGGTACAGCAGCAGGTATGGCAGGTATCGTATGAACAGACTACCAATCAGTTGGGTGCCACGTATATTTTGTTGGGCAATTGCTTTTGCAGTATTGTTTGGCATCAGCACCACAGCGTATGCAGATGTGCCAGTATTATATGTACAGGTACCACAGTGGACAGATGACTGGGCAGTTTGTGCAGTAGATATACCTGATGCTCAGTGTCATTGGTATGTGCAACAGGCAGACAATACGTTCGGAGAAGGATTCGACTGGGAGAATGCTCCTTGGTTCGATGTGAATGGATTGAATGATATACCACCTATCAAAACTGAGAGTGTAGTACAGCAGTTGCAACATATCAAATAATCTGTTATACTAAGTTTACCTACATCATGTAAAGTGAAACTTAGAGAACAGAGTATGAAACTGTCTGACAAAACTTTGAAAATCCTTCAGAACTTCACGACTATCAACCAGTCATTAGCGTTCAAAGAAGGTAAGAAATTACGAACAATATCTGTCATGAAGAATGTATTGGCAGAAGCAGAGATAGAAGAATATATTCCCAAAGACTTTGCCATCTATGACCTACCACAGTTTCTGAATACTGTATCTCTTTGCAGTTCTCCAGACATAGATGTGTCAACTAACAATTCGTTTGCACACATCAAGGAAGGAACAGCGAACAGATCCAAATACTTTTTTTCTGACCCAAGTGTGATTGTCGCACCACCAGAAAAACAGATGGCATTACCTAGTGAAGATGTGCAGTTTATATTGGGTGAAGAACAACTTACAAAGATACTCAAGTCATCTTCTATACTTGCACTACCAGATTTATCTGTTGTAGGTGAAACAGGTGTGGTCAAACTTGTGGTGAGTGATCGTAAGAATGATACATCAAATGATTTTGCTGTGGTTGTAGGTCAAACCGATAAGACATTCTCATTCAACTTCAAGATTGAGAACATCAAACTAATACCAGGTACATATCAGGTTTCAATATCATCTAAGAACCTAGCAAAGTTCTATAATACAGCATATAGACTTACATACTTCATCGCTTTAGAACCTGATTCTAATTACGATGGATAAAAAGATAAAAGATTTTATCGAACGATGGAAGAAACGTTTACGTTTCCCTAAATTACCACCACCCAATTGCCCTGCATGAATCATTACGGACTTGAAGTTACTTTCTGGGTAGTCTTCTCTCTATCCCTGATCTATCTTTATGATCAAGGTAAAAAATGAACAGTCAAAATGTCTTAGTATCTGTACCTGTGTACACTAAGATGCTTGACTTGGATAATGATAAACTAAAAAGAATAATACAAAATCATAGACAAGTATTTGATAAAGGAGACTCGTCTAATGTAAAAGCATGGAACAGTGCGAAGAATACTCATAGGATAAACCCACACTTTCAACCTTACATTGATATTATATTGCAAGAGATAAAGGATATAAAAAAATACGATAGAACATTTTGTGGTTTTGCAGGGTTTGAATCAACATTATATCTAAGAGATTTCTGGGCAATAATGTATGATACTGATGATTATACTAAGAGTCATCAGCATTTTCCATGTCCATATGTTGCATCATATTATGTTGAAGCGTCACCAGATTCTGCACCAATACATTTTGATGGTGTGCAAACGTTGAAAATTATTCCTAGAAGTGGTATGCTTGTAGTGTGGCCAGGTACTCTCTACCACTCTGTTCCTCCTACACATGGCAAGAGGACAGTCTTAGCAATGAATCTCCTAGTGAAAAATGAGTGACTTTATATGGGTTGAGAAATACAGACCCAAAACAATTGATGATTGCATTCTCCCTGATGGTATCAAGAATACTTTCAAGGAGTTTGTCAACGATGGTGAGATACCTAACTTGTTGCTTGCAGGTCCACCAGGTATCGGTAAGACAACAGTAGCGAAAGCATTATGTGAACAACTAGGATGTGATTATTATGTTATCAACGGTTCTGACGAAGGTAGGTTCTTGGATACAGTACGTAATCAAGCGAAGAACTTTGCGTCAACGGTCTCTCTTACGTCTGGTGCAAATCACAAAGTCATTATCATCGACGAAGCAGACAATACCACTTCCGACGTACAACTCCTTCTTAGAGCGAACATTGAGACCTTCTACAAAAACTGTAGATTTATATTCACTTGCAATTACAAAAATAAAATCATCGAACCACTCCATAGCAGGTGCTCTGTTGTGGACTTTAGTATCGGTAGACAGGATAAACCATCTATCGCAGCACAATTCTTCACAAGAATAAATGAAATACTTGAGAACGAGAATGTAGAGAGTGATAAAAGAGTTGTAGCAGAACTTATAAACAAATATTTTCCTGACTGGAGACGTGTACTCAATGAGTGTCAGAGATATTCTGCAGGTGGTAAGATAGACACAGGTATACTAGCAGTCCTTACTGACTCTAATGTAAAAGAACTCGTTGACTACCTCAAGAAGAAAGAGTTTCCAAATGTCAGGAAATGGATAGTTCAGAACCTAGATAATGATACTAATGCTATACTTAGAAGTGTATACGACTCAATCTATGAGTCGATGAAACCAAAGTCAATACCTGAGGCAGTATTGATTATTGCTAAGTATCAATATCAGTCTGCCTTTGTTGCTGATCAAGAGATCAATCTGTTGGCAGCATTGACTGAGATCATGTGTAACTGTGAATTCAAATGAAATGTTTAGTAACTGGTGGATCGGGTTTTATCGGTTCCCATATAGTCGATAGACTATGCCAAAATGAAAACAATGAGGTCGTTGTAATTGACAACGAATCTGCTGTATCTAATGAAAAATTTTATAACAACCCACTCGCTGAGTATCATTCTTTTGATATCCGTGACATGGATGCTTGCTATCCTCTATTTGAGGGTGTGGATACCGTCTTCCATCTAGCAGCATTCAGTAGAATACAAGTTGCAATGCAAAACCCACAGGCATGCATTGAGACTAATATTCAAGGCACCATCAACATGTTGGAGTGTGCAAGAAAATGGGGTGTGAGAAGATTTGTCAACTCATCAACATCATCTCTCTATGGTTTGAAGAATGAACCACCATTAGAAGAGACAATGCCAACTGATTGTCTGAATCATTACTCTGCTAGTAAGAGATCAGCAGAGGTCATGTGTCAGATGTACTATAACTTGTATGGTCTTAGAACTATTACACTCAGATACTTCAATGTATATGGTGATCGTCAACCACTCAAGGGTCTATATGCACCTGTGGTGGGTCTGTTCTTAGAGCAGAAGAAAGCAGGTAAACCACTTACTATAGTGGGAGATGGTTTACAACGCAGAGACTTCACTCACGTTAGTGATGTTGTTGAAGCAAACATAGATGCTATGATGTGTAACTTCTCTGGTATAGAGATCAATATAGGCACAGGTACAAATACCTCTGTCATAGATCTTGCTAACATGATTGGGGGAGAGATTGAATACATACCAGAAAGACCTGGTGAAGCAAGAGAAACACTTGCATCAGTATACAAAGCAGCAGTTGCTTTGAACTGGTTCCCTCGTAAAAAAATTGAAGACTACATTCATGAAGAACTTGAAAACACCCCTGCGTTATCCTGGCGGTAAGAGCAGAGCAATCACAAAGATCAGTGAATTCTTTCCTGATCTAAGTAAATACGATCAATTTAGAGAACCATTTTTAGGTGGTGGGTCTGTTTCCTTGTGGGTAACTAAGACCTACCCTGACCTATTGATATGGGTAAATGATTTGTATGAACCATTGTATAATTTTTGGACACAATTGCAGACAAGTGGTTCTGAGATGCAAGATATATTGTCTGATATAAAAGGAGAGAATTCTGACCCTGATAAAGCAAAAGAATTATTCATAGAGTGTAAGAATCAAGTATCAACTGGCGATGACTTAGATCGTGCAGTTGCTTTTTATATTATCAATAAGTGTAGTTTCAGTGGACTAGGAGAGAACAGTTCTTTCTCAGCACAAGCAAGTGATTCTAATTTTTCTATGAATGGTATAGAAAAACTAACAGGGTATCAGGGTCTTATCAAGCATTGGAAAATAACTAACTTATCTTACGAACACATGCTTGATGGTAAAGGTTCTTTCATATATCTTGACCCACCATATGAAATAGGATCAAACCTTTATGGTAAGAAGGGTGGTATGCAAAAGTATTTTCATCACACTAGATTTTCTGAAGCATGCACAGCATCTAATCATGACATGGTTGTCAGTTACAACTCATCGAATCTAAATAAAAGAAGATTCATTGAATGGAAAGCAGCAGAGTACGATCACACATACACAATGAGATCGACTGGTGACTACATCAAAGAACAAAAGAAAAGAAAGGAACTTGTGCTGACGAACTATGAAAACATTTAGAAACTTTATAGATGACATAAACGAGAGTAGTATGTCTCGTCTCAAGTCACAGTCTGACAAGGGTGGCACCGCAGTTATGTCTGCATCCAGAGGAGATAAGTCTAGTAAAGAGAATAGAGCAAGAGCAAAAAAATTAGATAAGGATATTAGAGGTAAGTTTGGTAAGGGTGCAACAAAAGTACAAGGAAGATATACAGAAAAGGATGACAAGACAGGTAAGGAGAGGAAGGTAAAGGAAAGAAGTCATGTAATACAGTCAGGTAAGATGGGTAAGAGAAAGTTCAAGAAGGCAGTCAAATCATTAGGTAAAAAATACGGTCAGGATGCTGTGATAACACAGCAAAAAGGTGATAAATCTGCTACACTAAAAAGAACCAGAAAAGGTGGGTTACCCAAGAAAAATATCAAACTTGGAAGGATGAAACCTGGCACATCTGGTGAAAACGACACCAAGATCAAAGGAAAGACCTACACTTATGGATGATATTAGCTGGAGAAAAGACTACGCTGACAACTATTGCAGTAACAAGCGTCATCTTGAACTTTTAGAGAACGGACCTAAGAGTCTATCTCAAGCATGGTTACTCGGTGCATTGCACAATGAGTGGAAAAAGATCAAAGGAATAAAAGAACCAGACACTGAGAATAAAGGACAACTACAATCATCAATGAAGGAGTTCTTTAAAAGAAATGGATAAGGTAGAAGACCTATACGATGACATGGAACGTCTCAACATGTTATATGAAGAGATGTGTTGGTCACCAAATATAAAACTTGACTTCAGAGCAGATTATGAAAACAACAGAATCATCATCAAACCCAGACCTACAAAGTTGGATTCTGGACTTTCTTAGTAAACCTAATAAAGTCTTCGACAACTTACCACCTTGCCCTTTTGCAAAGAAAGCATGGATAGAGGGTAACGTAGAGGTCAAGAAATTTGAAGGTCTCAAGTTACTTGATAAAGATTTAGATAATTGGAATAAAGAAGTAGTGATATATGAATTTGAAGATACACCAGGATTAGAAAGAGAGTTAGAAATTGTTTGTGGAGTATACAATTACAGACGACCTGAGTTTTTATTTTATGATGAGCACCCTGCACAAGTAGAGAAGGTGTCTGATGTCATAATAAACAGTGGACTTGCACTTCTTATTGTGCAGAAACGTAAGGAATTAGAAGAAGCAAGAGCAGAACTGATGAAAACAGGTTATTATGATAACTGGACACCAGAGATGAAGGAGAGGATCATTGACCGTTGAACTCAAGGATTGGTTGAACTCTATCAACAGCACTAAGAAGAACTTGGTAGAGGAAGATCCAGATTGCATCAAGAAATATCCACCATATATTATCAATAGATGTCTGTCAGGTCACCTTGACTGTATCATGTATGTCAATGAGATGAACATGAACATAGACCTCGATAAGCAGTTGCAATATGACTTTTATCTAAATACTCTCAGATCTAAGAAGAGGTTCGCACCTTGGATTAGGAAAGAAGAGTTGAAGAACCTTGAGTCTATCAAGTCATACTATGGTTATAGTAATGAAAAGGCAAAGCAAGTTCTCCCACTTCTAACCAAAGAACAGATTACATTTATTCAAAATAAACTTGAGGTTGGTGGATTGAAATGAACGTTATGGAACCTGAGTATCAGTGGTCACCTGATAAAATGGTTGAGATATTACTATCTGAACCTGATGATTTTCTGAAAGTCAGAGAAACTCTTACAAGAATTGGAGTAGCATCCAGAAAAGAAAAGAAGTTATATCAATCTTGTCACATACTTCACAAGCAGGGTAAGTATTTTATTGTACACTTCAAAGAATTGTTTGCTCTCGATGGAAAAAGAGCGAACTTGAGTGTCAATGATGTGCAAAGAAGAAATAGAATCATTCAATTGCTTAGTGATTGGGGATTAGTAACCACTGTGGTGGATGAACCACTTGACATAGCACCACTAAACCAAATTAAAGTTATATCATACAAAGAAAAAGGAAATTGGACATTAGAAACAAAATATAATATAGGTAAGAAAAAAATAACCGAACCCCAATAACCGAACTCCCCAAAAGAAGGATCGTGTATAATTAGTAGTGTCGCCTACGGGGACAATTACAACTAGACGCTTTAGGAGGTCACTATGTTTGGCACAGATGGCAGTATCACTTTGACTACTGCAGATACGTTCGATTATCTCAATCAGATAAGACGAAACATGATTGGTTTTGATGACTGGAAAGAACAGTTTGATACACCAATACAAAACTACCCACCTTATAATACTATAAAGTTATCGAATCATGAGTATAGAGTTGAGGTAGCAGCAGCAGGATTCAAGAAAGAGAATCTAAAAGTCTATACACAAGAAGGACAACTTGTGATAGAGGGCAAGAAGGAAGACGGTGTAGAGCATGAGTACATGCATCGAGGACTAGCACAAAGAGCATTTACTCGTACGTGGTCACTACCAGAAGAACTTGTTGTCAAGAGTGTAAAATTTGAAGATGGTCTATTGCTCATAGACATTGAAAAAGTTATACCAAAAGCACAGCAGCGAA
>VTLG01011435.1_pt1 | contig 21351 bp, 34 predicted proteins | sample 4694571 | NCBI WGS metagenome assembly VTLG01 (sample SAMN12604809, study PRJNA352737) | marine metagenome | biome: ENVO:00000447; feature: ENVO:00000209|ENVO:00000569|ENVO:01000036; material: ENVO:00002151; isolation source: viral sequences binned using virsorter ... | reverse complement strand
TGCTTTATTCTGTGCTTAATCGTTTCGTCCATTTTCGATTTCCTCTTTTGCTCTGAGCGTGACAAAGCGTGCAGTATAATAATTCCACGTCTTGCCGCCCTTTGTTAATATACGAGCATCATTTAAATATTTTGCTATCTCTCCGTAAGTGTGTCCATTTTCCCGTAAAAACACCATTTTCTTACAAACATTCCATTCTTTGACTGAAGCTCCAAACCTGATAGACCGATACGGGCGTTTTCGTGGGGTTTTCTCGGCGCTAAAATTACTTTCGGCAGAAGAACCCATCCCATACCACACCTCTCCCTTAAACGGCTTCTGAGAGTCTTTCAATCCAAGCTCTTCTTTTACCCTCATCCTGTCATCAACTCATGGGCATTATCTAATGCTGGCTTTGTAAGTCTTAAATCGTCATCTCCTGCCTCATCGGCATCCAATAACTGCTGAGTGTCAAGGGTGTGATGCCATTGTCTGATGTTAGCCGTGGAATCCTCGAAAGTACATCCTGAAACTGCACCTACGACAGTCATGTCTGTTCCACTTTTACAATCTAAGTTTGCTACATCAGCTACTATCTCCAAGTCTAAATCATCTGGTATATCTACTGTTAATTGACTTGCAGTACTCGTTCCTGTAAAGGTCTTGCCCGAAGCCAAAGTAAATGTACTTCCTGTAAGTAGAGTAAATGTTCCAGCACCAGTTATATCATCATCAATCTGGAGAGTCCCTCTCGGCCCATTAAAAGTTCCGTTGGCTGCTATCGTAAGTGTACTGTCAAGGTCAAGAGTGCCGTTTACCCAAGTAAGGCTTACCCCAGTTCCATCGTTGTCCGTTCCTGTTCCGTAATCCTCTATCGCCCCAGTCGCACCCGTGTCATCATCCATCTTCCACCAGTGTTGGGGCGTTACATTGTAACTTCCAGAATAAAGAGAAGATGCTTGGTCTGCACTTAAAGCATAATCAAATATTTTGACATCTCGCATTGCCCCGTCAAAAAAGGTATCTGCGGTTCCGTGAAAATCCCTTGCTCCAATAAACAATTCATCGACTGAAGCCCAATTAGCATTTGTCAGTCCAGATAAATCCCCATTTTCCGTACCATCAAGCGTCTGTGCCACTCCATTAACATAAAGAGTTGTTTGGTTAGCAGTATCATCTATGGTAGCGGCTACGTGAGTCCAAGCTGCTGCACCACTAGCCCAAACTGCCGATGCGGTTTGTGCCGTTTTTCCTTGGTTGTTCGATTCATAATAAAAATTTAACTTACCATCTGTGCCAATATAGAACTCCACATAATCCTCTGCTGCGGTATTTTTAGAACCTAAAATTTCTCTTGCAGCAGCAGGTTGACCATTATCGGGTTTTATCCAAGCTGATACTGTAAAGGAACCATCAAAAGTAGTTTGTAAAGTTGCACCTGTGGTAATGTGGTCTGAATCAGAAGCATTAAAATCAACACAACTCAGTGACAAACACTCTAACTTTCCTTGTGTTACTGTAACAGCTTGGTTTGTCTGTGTTGTGTTGTCCTGAACATTTACACTATATTGATTGTATCTCCAGTCGCCTCCTGTAAGTGTTCCATTGTGGTCTGTGCCGCCATTTGTCTCATTTACAAAATCATTAATCGTCGAACCTGCATCTGTTATCTTCCACCATCCAGTTAAATTAGCAGTTTTACTTACTAAGACAGGGTCTACATTTATTTTAGATGCGAGTATCTGTATATCTTCTATTGCCAAATCATCATTAAAAGTTTTAACGTCTGCCATAAAACCATCCCACTTTCCGTAATTAGAACCATCGCCTATTGTAAAATCTGTAAATGTTGTAGGTTGACTTGTATTATTTGCATCTGATGTGCTTTTTAAAACTCCATTCAAATAAACTTTCATATTATTTGTAGCTTCTGCATCATAAGTTACTGCAATGTGATTCCATTCAGTTTCCCAATCTCCAGCAACATTAGTGTTAGTATTACCACCTTCAAAATAACAATAAATATAATTGTTAGCCATAGTAAGATATGGATAAACTGTGCTTCCATCATTACCATCCCAAATGTTGTTTTCACCTCCACCTATTGAAAAACCAGTTTTCTTTACCCAACAAGATACTGTCCATTGTGCGTGAGTTCCAATATTGCCTACTGAGATTAAATCATTAGCACCATCAAACTCTAAAGCAGCGTCAAGATTTACATTAACGTTTGCACCAGTAAGATTTCCTTCAAGGATTCCGCCAGTGCCGTTTATTTCTATTGTCCCTGCCATTAGTCCATAGTTAAGGTATTTAACTGCCTTATTCCTCCATTCATTTTTACGGTTGTCTCATCGTTTACCTTGTAAATTCCAAGATTGGTAACTAAACCGTGATGTGTTATTTTATTTGTAGCTTGGTCTGCATCGTGCCAACACGTACCATTCGCACCAATGTGAGTATTACCATATACATCTATTGAATCAGAAGTTGTTGCTGACATCAACCTCCCTGATGTTACTGTGAGGTCTCCATATACTTTAAATGCGTTATTTCCATCTGCATCTTCCAATGTTATCTCTCTTGATGCTGTATCTGAATTTATAGTAAGGTTGTAGAATTTATCTTCTTTTATCTTCGTGATTGCATCAGTTGTAATTGTTACAGTTCCATTATTATGTACGAACCCCGTCCCGTCTGTTTCCACATTATTCCAAGCATAGTCGCTGGTTTCATTAGTAATAGTAGTAGTTCCGCTTGTTGCGTTATACGTTCCTCCATCTGCTATTGTAAGACTTCCCATACTAATTGCTGAAGCATTACCTGTAAGTGTTCCTGTTACACTTACATCTCCTGTTACTGTAAGGTTGTGATTCTGCGAACCATCTACATCAAGCGTACTAAGTATTCCTGCCGTTATTGTAACATTCCCTTCAAATTCCCTACTACCAGCAGTATCCATATTTCCAGCCAATCTGATGTCTGCACTTGAGTGATTTATTACAAGACTATGTGGATTTGAAGAAGATGTCCATCTTATCTGTGACTGCCCTGCATATGTTACTGTAATTGTACCATCATTGTTATTGAAAGTTCCCGTTACATCTATAACTCTATTAGAACGTTCACCACTTATGGTCAGAGAACCACTTCCGTCAGGTGCGTTTAAGGTTCCTGTTACTGTAACTCCTCCTGCACAAGATACTGCCGAAGAATTACAAGTTAATGTTCCGCCCGCTATGTTAATACGCCCTGCTACTGTAAGTGCATGGTTAGCTGTGTTTGTAGTTAATCCTCCAGCCGTTATTGTAAGGTCTCCATTAACAGTCAAAGCACTTTCTTGACGATATGTAGGATTACTACCTGAAGTATGAATTGTTAAATTTTGTAACTCGTCTGCCCAATTGTCTAATCCCACTAATTTATGAGTTGCATCTGCTGAACCAGTAAGTTTGATTGTTCCTGTACTGTTAGCTATATTACTATATGAATCTGGTATATAAATCACTCTGCTGTTGCCTGCATTACGACTGTTTATAGTAAGTGTGTAAGATGCAAGAGCTAATGTAGATTCGGCACCACTTCCACCCTTTTGTTCAAGGTATTGACATTCTTCGTTCCTATCTAATGTTACAGTATGACTTTCATCAATTATTACATTATCACTACCTGCTGGAACACTTGCACCTGCCGTCCCATCTTCTGCGTCAGCCCAAGTAGAAGTTGCATTCCAGACACCTGAAGTAACTGACCATCTTGCAGCCATCAGGCCACCTCACTTACGAAATCTATTTCAGAGTATATAGGAGAAGCCATTCACTAAATAGTCCCCTGTAAGAATACTTTACAATCTCCAGCAGTAATGGCTCCAGTAGCAGTACCGTCTGTTGCCTTGACTGTTACTGCAAGTAATCTTAACGCTGTTGTAGCGATAGACTTCATAGAACCTGAATTAAGTGCGACTGTTATGTCATCTCCAATCTGAACCCATTTAGAGTTTGTCACTGGTAAGGCTTCTGCCGAATCAAACAAAGAACCCCATACTTGACATGTAAGTGCTTCGCTATCATTAGCCAATACTTGTATTGATGCTCTCTCGTATGATTCTACATCTACTGCATCTATAATTGCTACATAGGTAGAACCATTCAAGGTTGTTGCATCATTCTCGACAAGCATTGTCTTTAGTGAATTGCTTACTCTTGATTTGGTTACAGTATTTGCCATTAGTCAGCCCTCTTCTTGGGCTTTCTAAGTCCTTTGGGCTTTTTAGCCTTCACTTCTTTCTTGGGTTTGGCTTTGGACTCAGGAGGTCTGCCGACACGCTTAGGAGGTCTGATGTGAGTCTTAACCCCCCCACCAGTACCTTTTGGGCCGATTTCTTTTTGCTCGACAAAGACTTTTGAACCTTTGAGCTTTTCAAGTAGGCTTTCGTCTTCAATATCACGGGTATCACCCCTGCTCCAGTTGAAGACGTTGCCGCCCTTATTGCGTAACCTGCGAGAAGTGCGCTTGCCAATATAGGTAATTTTGACCATTTAAGTAGCCTCATTACCTATCTACTCGTCCAAGTCTCTGATACTTCCTTGTGTATTAAATTTGTAACAGATTAATTCACCAGCAGTAATTAGTGCAAACTCGTGAGACATCTTTTGTGTGACTGCTACGTTTGTGCTGTCAACATAAGTTGTTGGAGCTGCAATTCTCATTGCTAAGTTATCCATATCTAACAAGTATATTCTTGATGTTGAATCGGATTCGGAAGGTGCGTGTTGTGTAAGGAAGATTGGTATTCCATCGTAGGAACCGACTCTCGAATCGAAAGCAAGTCCTGCTTCTCCAGAAACTCCATTCATACTTCCTGCTGCGCCTGGTTTTAAATCATAATTCCATCTTCCAGTAGCGACTGCGCCACTCTGCATTAATGCTTTTAAATCTTGATATGTATCATATCCAGTTAACAAAATCAAACTACTGTAGTTTACACCGTTTTCTAATGCTGATTCTATTGCATCGTCCAACATTGTTAGTGTTAAATCTGTTGGTGTATCACTGTTGTGCTGCGTAAATGCATCTGCCCAAGTAGTTAGACCTGATTTGTCCAAGTCGTAAATGTCTGCGTCACTTCTGTCATTACATAATGCGTGAGCTGCTGCATCAGATATTGTTACACGGTCTAAAGATTCAAAGTTATTTCCTGCAACTGTATCTGAGTCACCTAATAACATTGCGTCAATATAGTAAACGTGAGCTTCTGAGTTTTCTTTTCTCATAAATGCTGCTAAGTTACCAAGACCATCATCAGCTTCAGAAAGCATTGCTGCTTTAGTTGATATTTCCCAAGGAGTTACAATTTGTTTCAAAGATGCTGTAACATTTACAAGGTCTGGTTTATCTGTGTCTGGTAATGCTCCACCAGCTTCAGAGTTGTTTTCTGCAACACCAGCAGTTGTGGTGTGTCTTGCAGTCATTACTCTCCATCCAGATTGTGTCCATGGCTCTTTCTTCAAGAGCTTGAATACTTCTGATTTAGTATTTAATTGATTATACACTTTAGCACCAAACGTCGTATTGAACGCTGCTGATGGGTCGCTTGTATAAGTCAAGTCATCGGCTTTGCTGATTCCGTATCTCTTGGAGATACCGAGTTCGCCGCCGTAGTATGCGTTTACATATTCTTCCATTGTCATTCCCATGTTTACATTCCTCCGTCGTAAAGTGCTTCAATCTCTTCAAGGGATTTCTCCACATTGTTGAAATCTATTTTAGTTACTTTAGGACTGTCAGTTTTTGGTGAAGGCGTTGCCTTTCTACCAGAATATATGTTTATTCCATATTTCTTTAATGTTGTAAGTGATTTGTGGATGTCGTCAGCTTTCTCGGCTACAGATTTCTCTTCGTCCTCTGCTTCCTCTTCCTCTTCTTCTTCGAGGTCTTCTTCAGCCTTCTCTTCCATTTCCTCTTCTTCTTCGTCAGCTTCCTCTTCTTCCTCGTCGTCTTCGGCCTTTTCTTCGCCAGCCATCTCTTCTAAGTAAGACATGACTTCTTTGAGTTTTCCGAGAGTAGCTTCCATGTCCTTGTAAAGCGCTTCCTGCTTGTCAAGGTTCTCTTCTACTATAGGTTCATCGAGAGCTTCGCTTTTCTCAGCCTCTACCACTTCTTCATCGGTAGATGCCTCATGTTTAGCTCCACAAGTACATTCGCTCATGGAGGCCGTTAAATAATTTAGTATATAAAGAAAGCTCGGACTCCGTATAAACCCACTATGGTTTGAAATTCACTTGGCCTATCTTGCGACGTAACTTGAAGCCGTCCGTCCTGCCCGTAGTACCGTCTGGTTTGTTATACGTCTGGGAGAAACGACCAGGATTGTGCCATAGCTCCGCACACCACGCTCTCTCATCACGTATCCGTCGCCGTGTTCCTGCAAACTCGTCATACTGGCCTGAAATCTTGCGGGAATTTAATCGACAGTTGTTAAACCATGTCGAAGGAGGATTGCCCCTGCCTTCTCTCGGTTTAGGTTTTTTTTTGTCGTCCTCTGGTTTCTTCTGAATGAATGTTCCAAACTTTATCATGCGCATTATATCATTAAGATAATCGTTTGTCTTCTGTAAGCCCTCTGTCTTTACATTACAAGGACATTCTGCCTTATCTAATGATTTAGCTTTATCTTCCAGACTCTTACTCCAACTGTGTCCCGAATCTCCACCCATCATCTTCCACATTATGAAACCCTTACTGGGTCTCTTCTTGTTATCAAAGTTCTTACCCTGTGGGTCTACCGTCTCATGTCTCCTGTAATATTTGTGAATCTTCATCGCCATCCCATAACTTACAAATTGCTTATCTATTAAATGACGGTTTATGGCCTTTGTAACATCTCCTCCACCATAGCCAAACTCCTTGCGAAGCTCTCTACCGTATTCTGCTTCCTTCTTAACTCCCTTTGGTATCTTGTATTTTTCTATCTTTGTAAGTATGTCATCCAAAGCTTCAGATTTACCAAATCTCCTCGCTTGTATGGCCCTTTCCTGACGTATAGCTCCTTCTTTGGTATCATGGCAACCTAAGAGCTTTCGGTTCTTTTTAGCGTATAAACAATATTCACTACCCTTGCGTTCTATTATCTTCTCTACCATCGACTCGACCTCATCCAAAGTTACCTGAACACTCTTGGATTTAGCCATTGATACGTCTGTGACCTTTGCCTCTGGGTTGGCTGGATTATCACCAACCCAAGAGACAGACCAAAGAGAAAGCTCGTTGATACGATTGTGGCAGTCGTTCTCAGAATAACATACCTTCTCTTGGTCTGTGGCCTCGCCTCGAATACTACTTGCACCCGATGGCCCGTAATCCTTAATCTCCTTCCATACCTTATCATGCATGGCTATCTTGTCGTGGATACCTATCTTAATCTTGACCTTTCCGTCTTTAACCTTGTAAGCCAATGGCAAACCGATTGGCATCTCCTCATGTCTGTATGAATATACGCCGTAGCGCATGTAAAAATCCATGGCCTCTTTGATAGTCTTTGTGGGTACCATATCACCCTGTTTATCAACAATAGGGGCGGAAACATAAGTCTCCATTACTCGGTCATTATACCACTCAGGCCGATATGTAATCCAGCCCGTGTTACTTTCGTCTGCCACGACCCAAATTATAAGAAGTCATATATAAAGAAAACCAGAACTCCGTATAATTACCTGCCCATAGGTTTATATCAACCTATGGTAATGTCTAATTATGGCACAGAGTCATACACACACACAGTTAGTGGGCAAGTTCGTTCACTATCGCAAGCCAAACTACGCTTGGCAGTTCGGTAAAGTCAAGTCTGTAGTTCTATATATGCGTGGCCCCAAAAAGGGTCAATTAAAATACGCACGAATAGCAACCAGAGAACCTGTACTCAATAAAGATGGTTCAATGAGAATTGGCAAAAATGGTTATGTTAAAACCAGATGGACTGGACCATGCCGAAGAACTGATACTATCTATGAAGTACTCAGAGGAAAGAATACATGGATACCAATAGACAGGTGGTTAAAGTGAACATCGCTTGGAAGCACACTTACAAGAACAATAGAACTACTGGATATACTACTATGATAGTTAGAGCTTTAGCTAATGGTAAGTACAGAGTATTCGATAGATGCGATGAAGCAATTACTTCAGATGGAACTGGTACGTTTGAATTGTTTGAACTACTTGATGAAGCAATTAGCTGGGCGCACATATATGGAATGATGTTGGAGAACCCATAATTATGAAATGTAAACATAACATAGATACAAGCAAATCTTGTAAACACTGTAAGGCTCATTTAGACAGACTTGGAATTAAACCAAAGGTGTTTTCATTATGATTAGAAATAAGAAAGGACAGAGGCATCCTAATCCTAATGGACAGTCTTGGTGCGGGCCTACTGCATTGACAGTACTTACAGGAAAGAGATACGACATCATCGAACAAGACTTACTAAAGAGAAAGAATCGACATGGCAAAGGAAGATACGTCTTTACTTGGAATGGTGGACGAAGATACATCCCTCATAAGAAAGTACATACAATCAAAGGAATGCACAATGGACAGATGCGTGGAGCTTTACACCGATATGGATACACTATGAAAGAATCAGATAATCATGGAGCCAATCAAACATTCAGACAATGGACAAGGGCCACTCATGGTAAACGAGGAAAGACTTGGTATCTGGTTGTTGCAGGAAGTCACTACCTTGTTGTCAAAGGAAACAAAGTATGGGACACCAATACACCAGTGAAAGGAATGCCTATCACTAAGATACGATGGTACAAGCGTGCAAAGATGGAAGAGCTGTTTGTAGTAGAGAGGAGGAAATAATGGGCTACTGTGGGGACACTTTGGACAATGGCAAGTGTGAGAAATGCGATGGCCGCCATAATCTATGTGATAGAGGATTGGATATAGATACTTGGAATGGTTTGAATAATGGTTGTCCCTCCTTTTGTTATACAATTAAAGAAGCTAAAGAGTTTCAACAAGATTATGAAAAAGCCGTAACAAAAACAAAGGGGGTGAGAAAAAGTGAGACGCATCAAAATAATGAAGGCTGATAGGCAACAACGTCTATGCGATGCTAAAGCAACACGTGGCGAATTGTGTGGTTGTATGTACTGTGTACGTGAACGCACGATAGCAAACGAAGGCATTCGTCAAGTCTATGGTGATTACTAATCGCTAACGCTTGACTACCTTTCCTTGAGTCTGCCTGTTGAGTTCCTTACCTATCTTCCTTACAAGAGTAAGGCGGTTCTTTTCCAAGGACTTGGCCATAAACCTCTGTGGCCGAGTTCCTTTCTTGTAGATTGCATATCTTAACTCATCGTATTTCTTGAACTTTGTTCCTTTAAGTTCACGCCACTTATCTATCTCTGCCCCCGCACTAAAATGCTTCAAACTACGATATTTCTCTGGGTCAGCAGGAGGCCAATATTTCTTACCACCTACTGTCTGTGCTTTTTTATCTACTTTTTGTGGGCCTGTACCAAACTCGACATAACTTGCATAGTCTATTTTAGTTCCTATCTCTTTACGAAATGGTTTATCTGTGACCATAACACTTCCGAATAAATCAGAATTGACACCAATAGAATCGGCGAGATTGGAATTGGCACTATTAGCCATTGCGTCTGCCGTGTCTGTCATCGCTATGTCTACTGCCTTCTCCACATTAATACCCAACTCATCAAATAAGTCTTTAGCACCAGCCTCAAGTTTGATGCGTACTTTTAGACTGCCCATTACTTGTGTCCCAATACTGTATCTATATCATCATTACCATACTTCTTCTTCCACTTCTTTTCAATAAACTTCTCTGCCTTCTTGTAATAATCTACCCGTGACTTGACGGCCATCTGTCTGCGATGCTCTCTATCTCCATTCTTCCAATCTAATTCAGATTGACATTCCTGACAGAATCCAGAACTAAGAATGTGAACTCTCATCACACTCGCTAAACACTTCCTGCAATTCTTCATACTGCCCTCACCAGTACTGTTCGCTGATTCGGATGTAATAATGAAGTACCCATCAACCTCAGATTGTATCGAATTGCTATCTTCTTCTGCAATTCCACCAAGTCGCCCATATACAATCCGTCCGATGGTATCTTACGGGCCAGTTCCATGTGTGCGTCGCAAGTCCGAGCGTCATTGCCTACTATCAGTTTGTACTTGTACTGTCTGCCCGAAAGAAGCTCTCCCTTGGCATAGCCCCTAAGTCTACCTTCATTATAGATTGCATTGATTTCAGTTCTCGCTATCCTTACCAACTTGAAGGTGGCTCCACTGGTCACTTGACGCATCGCATCTACTATCTGAGGTACTCCACTACCTGAAGCTATCCCTGATGTGATTGCAGCACGCAAACCGTCCGTTAATTCGGACGCAAACGTATTGTAGTTCTTTGCCAGAACACCACCTGCCTTCATCGTACGCAGGAAGTCCTCGTCCTCTACATCAAAAGTAGGCTCGGCCTTCAGCAATCCTGGTTCTGTAAACGCAGACCTAACTCCATGCCGATACGCATCATCTATGTCATCCTCCAATGCCTGTTTCATTCTAGAGGCTACCATAATGGACATGTCCTCTACTGCATCTTGTAAGTCGTTAACTGAACGTGCCGTTTTTAATTCTCTAAACTCTTGGGCAAGAACTCGTCGTAGCTCCGTGGCTGCCGCTTCCATGTATCCAGAGGTTCGCTTTGCTCCTCGGCCTCCAGCGACTCCTGCAAAGGACTTCGAAAATCCTGACGCACCACCTCTGGAGATTGGGGGAGTACTAAGTTTCCTTCATCATCCAAATCCATCTCCACTCCGACATTCTGCATTTGGGTTATTATCTGGGCCTTCAAGTTCATATTGTTCAAGTACTTCGTCTCGTCCCTTTCATTAATATCGTTAAGTCTAATCTTCCATGTGTCCACTTCCATCAACTTCAGCAACGGTTTCAGGAATCCCATTTCAATACATTGCTGAGTCTCCCTGATAGTTCTGTCAAAGATAGTTATCTGCTCACCCTCTGAGTTCAATCCACCGACTCCCTGCATCTGCCCTACCACTAATGGCATCACTCCATACGAAGCATTGATGTCGTTGTTGATTCTGTCCATGTAAGGAAGCATCATCAATTCATCCATGTTAGGCATAACTGGCACAAACTTAGCCGTGTTTCCACCGTCTCGGCTACTTAGAATAGGTACAAAGTTAGGATTACGCCTTGTCTCCTCTGCAATGTATTCGCCAAGCCTGTTTAATGATTCCTCATCATGGCCTGGGACATCTAAGAAACCCTTGGGTGGTCTCTCCAATCTATAAATCTTATTTTGGAAGTTCTCAATGGCTAAAGCCGTTTCTATTTTCTTGGCAAGACCTATAATCGGCGACTGTCCATACAATCTGGCATTCGCACTGTATTTATTAAAATGAATAATCTCATCACGAGCAAACGGAATCTTACCGTCCTCACTTTCATAGAAATAGGCCATCGGTTCTAACTTCACGCCCGTCTCTGGGTTTACAGAACCACTCATAAACTCCCTACTTACAGGGTCGAACATCTCCTCGTCTTCTATGAACCTGCCAAACGCATCCACATTAAAACGCATGTGTTTAGCGTCCTCTACCCAAAGCTCCTTGACTACTTTACCACTTACACTACCATCCTCACTGGCAACTCTATCGTAAACAACACTTACCCAACAGTCATCAAACACTTCTAACTGACGTATCATCGCCTTGAAGAACTCCGAACCATTAATGTCTGCACTTCCATTGGAAGGGTCTCTCAACAGTCGCTCTACATCTCTCCTCTGCTCAGGGTCGCCATCTCCAATAGCGTGGTACTCCCACCCCTTAGCAACGGCTTGTGAGGCTATACGTGTGATTACAGTTCGTAGATGAGAATACCTATCAGCTAATTGTTCTAAATAATGTTGGTCAACAGGCGGAAGTATAGAATGCCTGTAAGCCATATCCGTACTTACTCCAGAATAAACTGGAGTCCTTGCCTCCTTCTCTATTGCCCGTGCATCCGAAGATACCATCTGCTCCAAAGCCGATGCCTTTCTGACAGGCTTGCTCCTGAAACGGTCAAAGAATCCCATTATAGTCTCTTTCTGACTCGTGGCTCCTCTATATATCTGTTCATTATAGACTCTACCAAACGACCCACCGATACTCCTCTCTCCTTGGCAACAGTTTGCATTTTGTCTTTTGTCTCTTTTCGGATTCCATAAAGCTCAAACCGTGCCATATGGAACAGGAACATATAAAGGGGCAATATAAATTTAATGGATTATATGAACCTGTAGTGTTGAATACACCCTACTTTTCGTTGCCCTTAGCGACTTACGAACACTTTTGTATATAAAAGAAAATCACAAAACAACCATTACATATAATCCCAACGAGTGAAATGCAGCCTCTTTCTTTCCATTTCCTGTATCGCAAGTTCGCACATCCAAAGCGACATTACACTGTCTGGAGTGTGTCCTTCCAATCTTCCATTCTTTCCGTAAATCAATCTGCTCAACCCATCTACTAACTTGCGCATCCCTGGCTTGGAGTTCTCTTTGGCATCCTTGTTCCAAGGAATTATGTACTTGCCCTGCTCCATCCTGACCGCAATCCCTGGAATCCCTGTGTCTACTTTGTGCTTTTCTCTACCCGTATTGTGCCCTTCCACTGGAACATTCTCCAACTGCTGCGCCGCATGCACCACAAGTCTCTGGTATCCATTCGACTCCACTATTATCTTGAATGGCCTGAATCGTTTGCTTAATTGTCTCAATGTAAGTATCTGGGCCTCCAGCCAAGCATTACCTTGCGCCTGTATCTTACCAGTCCAGTTGTAAAGAATATGACGCATCCCCGTCTCCCGATTAAACGCAACCACGGTGTAACTGGTCTCATCATTGCGTGTATCCATGCCTACTGCAAGGTCCACACCCATTATAGTTTCCCAACCTTCAGGTGCCAATCCCATAGATGCACCCTTGTCCAGACAGTCATTCAACACTGAGTAGGGAATCACCGCACTCTCGGGGTCCAATGGATTCAGTAGGTACTCAGACTCGAAGGCTCGGCTGCCCATAGTGTACTTCTCCTGCTCTAACCTTTCCATCGACCAATACTCAGGCCACCTCGGCGTGTCATCCTCCAACAACGCAGGATGGCGAATGCTGTTCCACTGTGGACTTTCACATACCCATTCAGTCGCATCGTTGACCCTTTTCTGCGTTCCAACCAATAGGATTCTCTCCCCTGGTAATCGCATCGGCATCACTACCCTTTTTATGTAATGTATCACGTTCTCGTCTGTTATAGACGGAAACTCCTGCAAAACGTCGTCCAGAATTATCATGTGAACGTGCGGACCCTCAAGGGCTTTACCAATACTCGCAGCGTGTACCCTACTACCATTCGTAAAATACTTGGCACCTTTACGCCAAGCTCCTGCATCATCGCCCTTCTTCTTGACCATCATACCACGTAGCCGCCATGACCTGCGACACAATTCCTCGAACTGTTCTAACTTATCCCACGCCTGTTCCAACGTCGCCGAAATATACAAAGCACGAAAATTGCGATGTGTAAGCATGTGATAGGCCAAAGCACTCAACCCCCAACTCGTCTTCAAGTGACCTCTGGCACATATGATTGCTGTATGAGTACCCATATTGAATAAATCTGCCCACTCCTGATGCATGTCTGATAACGGCACGAAATCCCCTGGCTCCTGCGACATGTAGTTCTCCAGCGTCTCGTTAATGAACTCTCCCATCGTGATAGGCGATTCACGCATCATATTGTAAGCCCTGTTTATCGCCGAGTTCTTGCTCTTGTCGTCCAGCTCGAACTCACTCATGTTCTTCGGAATATTCAGGATTCCTATAAACCACTATCTCTTTAACATCATAATCGTGAAACAACATCTCGTCTCCTGCCTTGTATAAGTCCTTGGTCTCGTAAATTACCTTACCATCCTTGATTATCCTAATCATACAAAAGCCTCCAAACTTACGCTCTCTATCTTACAACGCTTCTTTAATATCTTAATGTATTCTGGATTTAGTTCTATTCCTATTCCCTTTCTTCCCAGCTTGGATGCGACTCTTAACGTAGTTCCTGAACCTGCAAATATGTCAAGCACTACACACGGAACTTTATCGGCATTACAATCGCACGTTGGTTTCCAACCCAATGTTCGATATTTGGTAGTTAAAGTACCACCACTACTGCCGAGTGTGCTTTTCTCAGTCCCTCCTGTAATTGCGCCACCAGTAGCTTCAACTGCACGTTCACCGTAATTTGAACCATCGTACCCTGTTGGTTCTGGTTTAGTAATCCTTTCCCACACCTTGCCACAATCTGCACAACAACCTGCTTTTGATGTTCCTGCCTTAATGCAAGTCTCAGGCAACTCTTCTGGAAACGTAGCAAAGTGAGCCTCCTTGTAAGATTGGGTGGTTATCTTCCAAACACTACGCTTGTTTCTTCCATTAGCAATCATATTTTTATCCCGTTCAGCTATATCGTTGTCATTTCTGTCTTTGTTTTTCGTTATTCTTGAACCAGATGTAAAATTCGTTCTTTTTGGGTCGGCATTGGCCTCCTTTATCGCCTCGTTATCGTAATAATACTTCTTCGACTTTGTAAGTAAAAAAATATACTCATGGCTTTTCGTTGGCCTGTCCTTTACTGGTTCAGGCATCGGATTAGGTTTGTTCCAAATTATATCAGAACGAAGATACCATCCATCCGCCTGTAACGCAAACGCAACACGCCATGGCATTCCAAGCAAATTCTTACTCGGCAACCCAAATGGTTTACTTGGTGCTACACTTTGTCTTACACCTTCGCTTGGAGTTCCCGAAGTACTATTGTGCATATATTTATCATCATAGCCACCACTCCCACTGGAATAACTGTCGCCAAGATTCAACCATACCGTTCCGTCTTTTCTCAAAACCCGTTTCACTTCCTGAAACACAGCTACCATATTCTCCACATACTCTTCTGGTGTAGCCTCTAATCCTAACTGTGCGTCAATCCTCTTTGCACCACACCTGATACAACATGATTTGTCCGAACTTCTATCGGGCCTTTCAACTACTTTTCCCTTCTTAGGGTCATAAGTTCCATCGTTAATTGTATGTTCACAACCCTCATCACCACCCTCCCAAGTAGCAGTACCGTAATCCCTAAGCCCCCAATAGGGCGGCGAAGTTACAACACACTGAACACTCTCATCATCTAAGGTCTTCAAAACCTCTCTAACATCGCCTTCTAAAACTTCAGGTCTCATCTTTAAGCCAACCGCCCGCTCCATCAAACGTATATACGTCAAAACATCGCCTATATCTGTATCTGTCTATCAAAAAGCACCTTGTCACCTTTTCATCGTTGTCATAGTAGGTTTCACCCCCAAAAACACGCTTGAAACGGTTGTCCTTTATCAATTTCTTCAAGTTTTCAACCTCTATGACCCATAATTGCCTGTCCCGAATGTTCGGTATGTAATACGCAAAGTAAGTAGCCTTCGTTTTACGGATTCCACTCTTCTTTCCACGGCATTTATACTCAATTACCATGTTTCCCGAACCCCCCGAGCCCATATTCTTCTCCCAATAGTCCGTTTTTACCTCAAATGTCACGGGTTCCTCGTATTCATTCTGAAAAAGTATGTCATAATTAGCATCATCATTGTATTTTATCCACTGTTTGTGCATAACTGTCTCCACAAAGTGCCGTACTGCCTCCTCTCCTTTATGCCCATCAGCCAAATCCTTCTCAAAGTTGTTGTTCATTGCATCTCCTTAACGTCAAACTCCTTATTTGCATCTATATACCGCACCTCAAGCGGGTATCTCGTCGATTTCAACACCAAACTCGACGCTGGCTCCGTATTATGAACCTCGTAAACAATCCCCGTGTCCGCATCTATCACATCCGCACGCAATCCACTCTCATCAAAGATAGCCTCAGTGTAAAACTCGTGACCCCAGACCCTTAACTGTTTACAAATCTGAAACTTCATGTCTATATGAGCCTCCGTCTCATTGGCACTCCAACGAAACGCATTACGATTGCGATTGGAAATCCTAAGCAACCTACTTACCTCGTTCCGCTTGCGCTGCTTACTTTCGCTGACCAACTAAATCACCTATCAATGGCGTGTGAAAATCATCCATCCGACACTTAGGACAGTCAACCATCGGTCTGCCCTCCTTCTTCTCACTAAATATAAAATCCACCTCGTCTATGTCCTTATGCTCCCGCTCCCAAATAAAACCACATACAAAACAACTGAACTTCCACTTCATCCCCATTGCTCCAAATCCGTCTGCCCACTGGCACACCATATGCAAAAACCAACCGTCTTACAATAATAATAACTCTGCCCATACTCCTCTATCTGACGGTTACATCGACGACAACTTGTCACTTGCTCCACTCCTTAAACTTCCTCTCCCAAGACTCCCTAAACTCTGACACCTCTGGGGTCGGCAAAAATACGCCATCATCATGCTGAATCCTACGACGCATACGACTTACTGAACCCTTATCAGGTGCATACTTCAAAAGCAAATATAAATCCGAAAGAAAACGCTCCTCATTGTCACTCCGACGCTCTTTAGGTATCTCACGATAATAATCACGCAATATCATAAAAAATAACTCCACATCACTGTTCCTCGTGTGCGGATAATCCCGTAAATAATCTATTACCATCTTCTTCGTAGTATCCAAATCGTCAAACCACTCCTTCATTTTAATATCACCAAACACCTCTTACAATTTACATAACGTAAACGACGCTCCCGCATCTTAGCATACTCAATAGGAGTCGCCTCGTAACCACACATACTCAAATGGGGAACCTCACTTGCGGCGTGTTTCTTTTTCACGTTTAATTCTCCTTATCGTCAACCAAGTCACGACACCTAATGCTACCGCTATTATGCCTATCGCAATAAATATACTCAATACAAAATCACTCATCCTTCTTCTCCTTTATCATGTCATCCAACATTGCCCGCATCAATAATACCATCATATTCAAACCCATGTCAAACGCCTTCTTCATATTACGCTTGTACTTCATCACATTGTCATCTCGTAACCTCAACGCATGCTTTATCAAACCATCCAACTGAACTATCCATAAATCTAAATCCCTGTCATGCGTAGGTATGTAATCAGTCATCTATCTGCCCCATACACCACTTCTGTAAATCATCCATAGCCGCATAATAACCCGTCAAATAACTCTCCAAAGATGCCTCCGTCGTCGGACTCCAATCCTTCACAATATCATCCTCCAACCCCGACTTCTTGCGCTTCGCAAAATTCCGAACATCTACCAAACGTAAATCCTTCTCCAAATGAGCCTTCGTCCATACATGACCCTTGCTCCAAACCTTCTCACTCATGTCCCTTCCTCTAACCTCTGAACATAAGCACTCAAAAAACGCTGACGTACACTCATAGGCATCTCACTCTCGTCCAACGCATACTCTATACACCTACTTATGTGTTCAACCACACCCTCCCTGTCCGCATCTATCGCCTGTAACTTACTCTGCATCTCCGTCAACTTCGCAAACTCGTGACCCCGAATATCCGCACCTGCCTTATCTCGCATCCTGTCCAAATACTCCTGACGAACCTCCTCGATTTCTCCCAACTGCTTGCCAATGTAATCCTTCACCCTGTGCTTCGTCTCCTGGACTATCTCATACTGAACCTCTCCCTTTATCTCATCCCAACCATGCTTCCTCGCCCAACCACTTATCGTACTCTGGTCTATCTTCTTAACCTCATCATAACGTAAAGCCAACTCCTCTGCTATCTGACGCATGTCAGTTCCCTGTAAATACAACTCCATCGCCGCATTCTTAACTACTAAACTATACTGCTTCCGCTTAGATGGCTTCTTCTCAACCACAGCATCACCCATCTGCATGCCCTTCATAGCACGCAATAACTTCTGACGCTTCTCACTCGGCATCCAATTCCCCCTTCTTCAACTCCGCATAAACCCATAACGCATCCCATAACTGCTCCGAAATACTCGTACCCTCCTTCTCAGCTATCTTGCGTATCGTACTCAACGTCTCTATCCTATCCTCATGCCTACCCACACTAAGTAAGTGCGTCTCTGGCTTCGGCTTGTCCTTTGCATATCCTGGCATTTCTACTCCTGTAGGTCGTGCAACACAGTAACATCTTCAAGTAAGCAAAAATGGTGTAACCATGGAAAAAAGTCCGCACTCCTTCCGTGTTGTAGCTCATGCTGTGCTGCACTTCCATGGGTTCCTATAAGCCTTCCACATATAAACCTTCCCCAAAAAAAAATAGCCCCTAAGAATCACGAGACTCCGTGTTTCAATTTCCCAGAAAGAATAAAGATTATGGCCCTTCAACATTTGGGGGGTGGGGTTCCACATGATAGGCCCCTCGTCTTTAGGCCCGAAGAGAGAGAGTGTGTGTGTATCCTCTCGGTGATATATTTTAATTATTTTGTGCTTGGGATTTGATTTAGGTTTATAGTAAAAATTACCCAGTACAGACATTCGATTTAGAATCTTATTTTAGATACTGTTAAAGGTTGTTTAATTGGCCCTAAATGATTGTACTATCTCTTAGTATATCTGTTATAGTTTCTATTGTTAAAGTTGTTTATTCTGTAAGTTTTCGTATATTGGCACTTTTGGGGTTCTTTTATCGTGGAGAAATACGGCATATTGTGTATTGATTTTTGATGGGTTAATATTTACCTGTTTTGTGCTTAGCTCTTTTTTGGGTTTTCTTGGTTTCTTTATATAGAATAGGCTAATTTTGAAGGCTTCTAAAGGACAGGGTATTAAAGGCAAAATGGGATTTCTAAGATTTAGCTTTTTGTTCTTTATATAGGGGTTGCTTCAGAGGGGGTAAATTTATATAGGCTTGACCTGCGGCCTTGGCTAATCGCCCCTTTTAGGATTTTATAAAAATTAAGGCCTCTCGACGATAAAGATAATTACTTTATTTAAATACTCCAATATAGAGATATAGTTTAGCTTATAAAAAGAAATGAAAATATTTTTATCATTTAGCTATAGAGATGTGCTGCAACCTATGAGCGGGCCAAGAATTCGCTTTTTGTCGAATCACTAAAAAACACCCTATTCTTTTATATGCTTCTTATATAGGCTACTATAAACCCATTTGTCGACGATAGAACACCCTAAAATGAGGCTGATTTACAATAATATAAAGAAAAAGTCAAAACCTGAAATACTATATAGTGAGGACGAATTAAAACGGACTCAGGAAAAAGTATGAACACAAACACACAAAACATACAGCAAGAAGAGGCGGCACCCAGTGAAGTGCTAAATAATGAGGTTATAACAAACCTTCAATATATCGGTATTTGGAACACCGACCAAGACAATGAAATCTGGGTTGAGATAGAGACACCAGACGGTTGTTATTCTGGTCCTATAAGGAGGCTCTAAGGATGTCTCATTACGAACCTGACGAATGGATGGAGGGCGATGATAAACCAACTTGTATAAAGTGCGGAATGAAGCCTTTTCATGAGATAGATAACTATGAGGATTTCTGCGAATGTATTAAGCCGAGGTATGGCGACCATATGGCAGATAATCCTATAGAGGCAACAGGGACGACTGTAAAATGGAATTTTCCGACAGGTAAAAAGGGCGTTGAATTTATAGCTCATTTAAGTGAAAATATGAGGCCTGAAGTGCATCAGAAATACATCACTTTGGGGGCTGTTTGTGCAGCCTTTCCAGAGGTCCACACTGAGAAGATTATTTCAATCCTAAAAGAGCTTGGAAAATGGGAGGATTAAGAATGAACACAAAAGAAGCGGCAGAAGGATATCTTAAAGCCTTAATTGGAGATAAAGAAAAACCGAAAAAACGAACGGTTAGGATTTGGTCGAGTAAAGAAAGATTTATTGAGTATTTAGAAGATACTTTAATCCCTGATTTTATTGAGTCAGGATTTGAGGCAACGGCTGAGGATTTCGAGACGGCGGTTTACTACCTTAAAGGAGGTAAATAATGGCTCGAAGTCATAGAGAGAGAATTGAAGCTTCTCGAAGGTATGCAATGGAAACAAATTATGCCGAGCATCTCGAATATTCAAGCTTAGACGAAAATAAAGCCGAGCTTAATTTTAGCCTCAGAACCTACGGCGAAAATAAGGTTAATTTTCATAAACGATACTGGGACAACATCAAGAGAGCAGCCGACCCAGTAGAAGACTTCCTTAGATGGTCAGATAATAAGAACGATATAGCCGACCAATTCAGGAGCTTTTACCGTGTTAAAAATAAGCTGGGTTATAGTGAAGCCAGAAAGGGCGAATTAGAGTACCTTAAAAAGTTGGGATTTGTCGAGAGTAAAACCTCTTCAGATTATAACAAGAAATTCACTCATAAGCTCAAAGTTCAAGACCTAAAAGACCTATTCAGACAAAAGGCAGAAGCTCACTTTAAAGACGAGACAAAAGCACATACTGAATACATGAAATTGCTTAATCAAAAAGGCGATGATATCAAAAATAGAGAAGTCTTTGTTAATCGTGTTAAATTCTTTCATGATTTTGTAAGTGAATTCGAGAAGAGAGAGCGAAATTATAGAGTTGATATTGAGAGGATTCAACTGAGAATAGGTAAAGGTAATTACGAGAGCTTAGCAGGACCACGGGATAGCTACAGATTCGCACTATATCCCAAGCACGCCAGAACTTCAGCATTTAGAGCGTTGAATTATGCTAAAGAATGGCTCTTAGTGTATGAACCTATCATAAACGAGATAGAGCGCCTTAAAACGGCTCTAAATGCACCAGAACAGCTTAAGAATATGGGTTATGATAGGGAAGTCTTCACAAAGTGGGAACATGTCGATATTGTCAAACTTGCTAATTTTGACTATCAGGCATTTTTAACTTTCCTGCTTGATTTTAGGCAGAGATTTGGCAAGAAATCAAGAGGCGAAAAACGGGCCTTATTGGGTGGTTGTTCTATCTTTGAACATAATCATAAAGGTGAGTATGAAAACCGCCATTATAGAGCTGATGAATGGAACGTTTTTAACTGCGTTAGCGACTCGCAACAATACCGCCACGAGAGCGACCAAAAAACATACAACGAACTCTTAAACGATATGCTCGAAAATGGCGAGATATACACCATTTCAAGCGCTGGAAGAATGGCTGAGATAGTCAAGCATACAAACCGCCAATACCACACAGAAAACAAGGGTTTAGACCGCTACAAGAGAACCCCATTAATTAGGGTCAAT
>VTLG01009707.1_pt1 | contig 21353 bp, 35 predicted proteins | sample 4694571 | NCBI WGS metagenome assembly VTLG01 (sample SAMN12604809, study PRJNA352737) | marine metagenome | biome: ENVO:00000447; feature: ENVO:00000209|ENVO:00000569|ENVO:01000036; material: ENVO:00002151; isolation source: viral sequences binned using virsorter ... | reverse complement strand
GCACAACACTTGGTTCCACAATGATTCAACCAGAGTTAGCGAACTTAGATACCCCTGCCGCTAGAAACTTGTTTAGTAGTGCAGGTAAAATAGCTCTTGGCGAATTAGGTTTTGCACCAGCGTCTATTGTTCTTGATGTTTATGGAGGATTAACACCCACTGAAATGGCACTGAACGTTGCAACCTTTGGTCTAGGAGTTCCACTAAAAGATTCAGTTCAAAAAAGAAAATACATAGCTGATGCAGGTTTTGGCAAAGATTATTCGTCTGCTCTACAAAAAAGAAAAATTGCAAAAACAGCACCTAAAAGATTAGTCGGTGAGTTAACTGAAAGAGAACAACAAGCTATGTTTTTATCTAATGTGTTTGATGAGGGTTTAAGACTAAAAAGAGACGAACAAGCAGAGGCTTATAAGCAAGAACAACAAAGTCAGTTAAAAAGAGGAGAGCTTGAAATACCAGATTACACAGATGTGCCAGAGGCAACTACAAGTATTCAACCTGAGTTTCAAGAAGAAACAACGGAAACTAGATCTTTACCTTTTGGCCTAGACAGACTATTACCTTTTGATGACGACGAAATTATATGATAAAACAAACTAAACTAACAACAGGCGCACCACCTAGAAGAGGACCTAATCCGCAAGGGTTGAATCTTCCACCTAAAAAGGTTACAGTGGTTCGATTGGAGAAAACAAATGGCAGACGTAGACAAAGCTCTTCCAAACGTTGAGCAAACTATTACGATACCCAATGAAGAGGGTCTGAGAGTAGAATTAGAACAAACAGAAAAAAAACCACAAGCACCTGTTGAAGTACAAGAAAATCAAGATGGCAGTGTTGATATAAATTTTGATCCATCAAAAGTTAATTTAGAACAAGGCAAAGATCACTTTGCAAACTTAGCAGAACTATTACCCGATGATGTTCTTGAACCTATTGGTCAAGAGTTAGCTGCAAACTATCAAGATTATAAATCCTCTAGAAAAGATTGGGAAAGATCTTACACACAAGGTTTAGATTTATTAGGATTTAAATACGAAAGTAAAACAGAACCCTTCAAAGGTGCATCAGGTGCAACACACCCAGTGTTAGCTGAAGCTGTTACACAGTTTCAATCTTTAGCCTACAAAGAATTATTACCATCAGGTGGTCCAGTTAGAACACAAATTATTGGAATGCCAACACCAGATAAAGAACAACAAGCATTACGTGTAAAAGATTTTATGAATTACACAATTATGTCAGAGATGAAAGAATACGAAGCTGAGTTTGATCAAATGTTATTTTATTTACCACTATCAGGATCTGCATTTAAAAAAGTTTATTATGATTCTGTTATGGGTAGAGCTGTTTCTAAATTTGTACCTGCAGATGATTTAGTTGTTCCTTACACAGCAACATCACTAGAAGATGCAGATGCAATTATTCACACAATAAAAATTTCTGAAAACGAATTAAGAAAACAACAAGTGGGTGGTTTCTATCGAGATATAGAATTAAATCCTGCTTATATGAACGAATCTGAAACAGAGAAAAAAGAAAGAGAACTTGACGGCACAAGAAAAGGTAAAGATCAAAAGATGTATACTTTACTAGAGTGTCACGTTAATTTAGATATTGATGGTTTTAACGACGCTAACGCTGACGGCACACCAACAGGAATTAAACTTCCATATATTGTAACCATAGAAGAATCATCAAAAGAAGTATTATCAATCAGAAGAAACTACGAAATCGGTGACATAACTAAAAGTAAAATTAGTTATTTTGTACACTTTAAATTTTTACCTGGTCTTGGTTTTTATGGTTTTGGTTTAATTCATATGATAGGTGGATTATCTAGAACTGCAACATCAGCACTAAGATCACTACTAGACGCAGGGACGTTATCTAATTTACCTGCAGGATTTAAAATGCGTGGTATCAAAATGAGAGACGAGTCACAATCCATTCAACCTGGAGAGTTCAGAGATGTAGATGCTCCTGGTGGAAATTTAAGAGATGCTTTTATGACTTTACCTTTTAAAGAACCATCGCAAACTTTATTAGCACTTATGGGCGTCGTAGTACAAGCAGGTCAAAGATTCGCTTCAATAGCAGACTTGCAGGTAGGTGAGGGTAATCAATCAGCAGCTGTGGGTACGACAGTAGCTATGCTGGAAAGAGGAAGCAGAACAATGTCTGCCATACATAAAAGATTGTATGCTTCAATGAAAAAAGAATTTAGTTTATTAGCAAGAGTTTTCAAATTATATCTACCTCCAATCTACCCCTATGATGTTGTCGGAGGCCAGAGGCAGGTAAAACAATTAGACTTCGATGACAGAGTAGATATATTGCCAGTTGCAGATCCTAATATCTTTTCTCAGACACAAAGGATCTCCCTCGCACAAACAGAAATGCAACTGGCTGCCTCTAATCCAGCTATTCACAATCAATACGAAGTTTACAGAAATATGTATGAAGCGTTAGGTGTGAAAGATATTGATTTAATTTTAAAAAAACCATTACCACCAACACCAAAAGATCCAGCATTAGAACATATTGATGCGCTAGGTGGTAAACCGTTTCAAGCTTTTCCTGGTCAAGACCACCAAGCACACATCACAGCGCATTTAAATTTTTTACAAACGAATATGGTAAGAAATGCACCAATGGTTGGCGCTGCAATACAAAAAAATATACTTGAACATATAAGTTTAATGGCACAAGAGCAGATAGAATTAGAATTTAGAGAAGAATTACCTAGATTAGCAATGATGATGCAACAATCTATGGTAAATCCGCAGATGCAAGCAGAGGCAATGGCACTTCAACAACGAATTGAAAGTAGAAAAGCAGTGTTAATATCAGAAATGACTGAAGAATATATGAAAGAAGAGACAAAAATTACTTCTAGATTTGGAAATGACCCAGTTGCACTACTTAGAGCAAGAGAATTAGACCTACAAGCACAAGAAAATGCTAGAAAACGACAAGAAGGTGAAGAAAGAATCAATCTTGACCGTATGAGAGCTATGTTAAACAAAGATACACAAGAAGAAAAGCTCGAACAGAACGAAAAACTAGCAAATTTACGTGCTGATACGTCTATTGAGAAGACAATCTTACAAAACGAGTTAAAAAAGGAGTAATTTATGGCGTGGTTTAGTTTAGCAAAGATAGCATTACAAGCTGGAAGCAAAATTTACACAAATAGACAGAAAACTAAGATGGCTATGTCTGATGCACAGTTGATGCACGCAGAAAAAATGGCCCGGGGAGAGGAGGCTTACCAAGGTAAGCTTTTAGAAGCAAGACAATCCGACTGGAAAGACGAATTCGTATTGATATTGTTATCGATCCCGATTATAGTGCTTGCGTGGGCAGTTCTAAGTGACGACCCACAAGCGATGGAGAAGGTAAAATTATTCTTTGAATATTTTTCCACTCTTCCAAGCTGGTTTACGAATTTATGGATCCTTGTCGTAGCTAGTATTTTTGGTATTAAGGGGACACAAATATTTAGAAACGGAGGAAAAAAATAATGAGAAACGATTACGGTAAAAGAAATAAGATGATGGGCGGCGGTATGATGAAGAAAAGAACTATGCTCAAAAAAGGCACTAAATTAAAAATGGTGACTAACAAAGAAGGAAAAAGAGTTCCTTTTTTTGCTGCTGATGGCAAAGGTAAAATGGCTATGGGTGGCAGAGTTAAAAAAATGGGTGGCGGCTCTATGATGATGATGAAAAAAAGAGCAGCTATGAAAAAAGGTTCTATACCACCACAACTTAAAAAATTCGTAATGGCTAAAAAGAAAAAAGCCAAAATGAAGAAGAAAAAATAATGGCTGGAAAAGGTTTGTACGCAAACATCCACGCTAAAAGAAAACGTGGCGGCAAGATGCGAAAGAAAGGTGCAAAGGGTGCGCCCACTGCAGCTAACTTTCGAAGAGCCGCACAAACAGCTAAGAAGGTGTAATTATGACTAAACTATGTCCTAGAGGTAAAGCAGCAGCGAAGCGAAAATTTAAGGTGTACCCTAGCGCCTATGCTAATGCCTACGCATCTAAAATCTGTGCAGGTAAAATAAAAGATCCATCCGGTCTAAAAAGAAAAGACTTTAGAGGTAAAAAAGCTGAGGGTGGTCTTATGGAAGCTACTGCAAGATTAAAAAGACAAGGTCTTAAAGATGGTGGTTGTATACAAATAAAAGGATTTGGTAAGGCACGAAGACCAAATAAATAAAATGGCAAAGAACGGTTTAGACAAATGGTTCAAACAAAAATGGGTAGATATTGGGAGCAAGCGAAAAGATGGTTCTTTCGCAAAGTGTGGTCGTTCAAAACAAAAGAAGGACGCGAAGAGGAAGTATCCAAAATGCGTGCCTCTAGCGAAAGCAAGACGAATGTCAGAGGGACAGAGAAGATCTGCCGTTGCCAGGAAACGGGCAGCTGCCAATGTGGGACCTAAACCAACTAACGTAAAAACATTTACATCAAGAAAGAAAGCAGAGGATGGCGGTATGGCTATGGTGAGACAAGCCCAAAGAAATTATACAGGCACACACATCAAAGGTGATTTAGGTGGTGTAAAAGTTGGTAATAAAAGCTATCAAAAATATTATAAAGGTATGGTGTAGTGAGAAGCTATTACTCAAAAGGCACTATGCCAGCGAGAAACAAAAAGAACTTCAGGCCTACAAAGGCTGGAGCAGGTATGACCCGAGCCGGTGTCAAAGCCTACAGAAGACTAAATCCCGGCTCCAAACTAAAAACAGCGGTTACTGGCAAGGTCAAACCAGGATCAAAAGCTGCGAAGAGACGTAAGTCCTTCTGCGCAAGAAGCGCTGGCCAAATGAAAAAATTTCCAAAGGCTGCAAAAGATCCTAATTCAAGACTAAGACAGGCACGCAGAAGATGGAAATGTTAAATGGTAAAAAAACTAAGAAAAGTAGCTAAAGCTTTAGGTAAAGCTTCTAAGTTACACAAAAAACAATCTAATATTATCAAGAAGCATATTAAGGAGATGAAACGTGGCAGATCCTAAAGTAGGCACTGGTAAGAAACCTAAAGGTTCTGGGAGGAGACTCTACACAGATGAGAACCCTAGAGACACTGTTAGAATTAAGTTTGCGACCCCTACGGACGCTCGTAAAACTGTGGCGAAGGTTAAACGAATCAAAAAACCTTTTGCGAGAAAAATACAAATCCTTACCGTTGGTGAGCAAAGAGCCAAGGTTATGGGTAAGGCAAAGGTGGCAAGCATATTTAAGAGAGGTAAAGATGCGATCAGAAAAACGAAGAGAGTTTAACGGTAGATCGTATAGAGTATCTAACTTAAAAGAAGGACCATATAAGAAAAATTTGGTCAAAAAACTTATGTCTGCAAGAAGAGATGTAGGCAAAGCGTTAAAGAAAAAGGATAAGAAGATGGAAAAAAACGCACGCAAACGTGTGCATAAATTTAAAAAAAAGTTAGGAGAAAGATGAGTAGAAAAGGAATGACAGCTGCGCTTCGAGCTAGATACGAAGCAGATATAGCAGAGGCAGATGCTACTATTAATATATACCTTACTAATCCAGTCGGGATTGGTGAGCACCCACAACATTTGCAAGAAATAGACAAACTGTTAGGTAAAATAGGACACGCAAAAGAAAAATTAGAACAGTTGGAGGCTTTCGAATGATGGATGGATTAGCCATAGTTTCTAAAATACAGAAACTTATGAAAGATAGACTACAAGCTGTTGGTGACACTATGATTACCGGCGGGGTTGACAATATGGAAAAATATCAATATATGTTAGGACAGGCACGTACCTATCAGTATTTGCTACAGGAAATCTCTAACCTGCTAGAAAATAAGGAGCAACAAGATGAGCAAGGAAATGTTATCGACATCAGCGGAAATCCCAAAGCATAAAAACGCTTTGGAGGAAAAATATAAAGCACAAGAAGAAAAAGAACCTTTAAATCCAGAAAATATTAAAGCTGTTACAGACCAGTTGCCTGAGCCAAGTGGCTGGAGACTTTTAGTTTTACCTTTTACACCAAAAGAAAAAACTAAAGGTGGTATTATCATAGCGCAAGAATCATTAGAGAAATTACGAATAGCCACAAACTGTGGTTATGTAATTAAGATGGGACCGTTGGCCTATCACGATAAAGAAAAATTTCCAACGGGACCGTGGTGCAAAAAAGGACAATGGGTTATTTTTGCAAGATACGCAGGATCAAGATTACCCATTGAAGGTGGAGAAGTCCGTTTATTAAACGATGATGAAGTTTTAGGAACCATAGAAAATCCTGAATCTGTTCTTCACCACATATAATTAATAAGGAGAAACTATGCCAGAAACTAGAAAATATGAAACAAACGAAATGGTAGACATCGATAATTCAGGACCTGAAGTAGATGTGACTTTACCAGAAGAAAAAAAAGAAGAAGAAGTTCAAACAGAACAAAAAGATACTTCCAATGAAGTTATTGTTGAAGAAGTAAAAGAGGAAGTAAAAGAAGAAGTTAAAGAACCAGAACAAAAAACAGAAGAGGAGAAAAAAGAACCTGTTAAAGAAGAAAAAAGTTCTGAGGATAAGAAAGAATTAGAGGATTACAGCGAAGGTGTAAAAAGAAGAATTGCTAAACTTACTAAAAAAATGCGTGAAGCAGAAAGACAAAAAGAAGCTGCTTTAGAATACGCAAAGGGAGTTAAAGCAGAAGCTGATAAAACTAAAACTAAATTAACGACTATGGAACCAAGCTATATGTCTGCTATGGAAAATAGAGTTACTTCTGGTTTAGAAGCAGCTGCAGCTAAACTTGCAAAAGCAAGAGAGGCTGGAGATTTGACAGCTGAAATTCAAGCACAAAAAGAAATAGCAAGATTAGGTTTAGAAGAAGCTAGAGTTGAAATGATGAAGAAAAAAGCTGAAGCTGAAAGCAAACAAAAACCAGTTAAGCAACCAACTCTTGAAGACGCTATAAAACCTAAAACTGCACCATCAGATCCAAAAGCTAATGAGTGGGCAGAAAAGAATCTTTGGTTTGGCACAGACAGCGCTATGACTTACACAGCGTTTGATTTGCACGACAAACTAACTAAAGAAGAGGGTATGGACCCCTCCACTGATGAATATTATGCGGAGATTGATAGAAGAATGCGTATTGACTTTCCACATAAATTTGCTAAAAGTGAGGATAAGGTGACGACCAAGCCGACACAAACAGTAGCTTCAGCGAAGCGAAGTGTGAACCCGGGTCGCAAAACAGTGAGACTCACACCCTCACAAGTTACAATCGCTAAAAAATTAGGTGTGCCACTAGAAGAATATGCGAAACAATTAAATATCACGAAGGAGGTATAAGCATATGAGTAATGAAAACGAAAAAAGAACTTCCCGTGCGAGCCAAACAAGAGTTAAAGAAGAACGAAAAAAAGTTTGGACTCCACCATCATCTTTAGATGCACCCCCTGCACCGGATGGGTACAAACACAGATGGTTAAGAGCTGAAAGTATGGGATTTGATGATACATCAAATATGTCAGCTAAACTAAGATCTGGATACGAATTAGTGAGAGCTGATCAATACCCAGATGCAAATTATCCAACTGTCCAAGACGGTAAATACAAGGGAGTGATCGGAGTTGGCGGCCTTTTGCTGGCAAGGATACCAGAAGAGATTGTTGAATCGCGAAAAGAGTATTTTGCAAGACAAACTAAAGACAAAAGCGACGCGATAGATAACGATCTAATGAAGGAACAGCATCCAAGTATGCCTATCAATAATGAAAGGCAGACTCGTGTAACCTTCGGTGGTACAAAGAAAAGTTAATTTTTTAACGATTCTCGGGTTAATCCCTACCAACGAATTAACATTAACCCGTTTATGGGTAAAACCATAAACAGAATAAGGATAAAACTATGGCAAATAAAGACGCAGCGTTCGGTTTTAGACCAACAAGATCTCTTGTAGGTGGCGAACTAAGAACGGAAGAATACGCTATAGCAGCAAACCACGGGACTTCAATATTTACAGGTCAAGTGGTAGAAGCAGTAGCGGCAGGTGGCATAGAGCAAGCAGCAGCTGGAGACACACAACAACTTGGTGTTTTCGCTGGTGTCTTCTTTACAGACCCATCTACAAGTAAGCCAACGTTTAAAGCTTTTTACCCAGCAAGCACAAATGCTTCTGATATAAAAGCTACAGTACACGTTGATCCATTTACTGTGTTTGAAGCACAACACGATGAAACAGGAACAGCGGCGATGAACAATTCTGCTTTTGACTTTGTGGGAACTTCAGGTTCTACAATCACTGGTCAATCGACTTCAGAAATTGACACGTCCACTTCTGGAACATCAGGTGGTTTTAAACAAATCGGAATCTCAACAGATCCTGATAACAGTGATACGGGTTCAGCTAATGCAAACGCATATGTCGTTTTCAATACAGGCGAACACGTATTTAAACTAACAACAGGCGTATAATAGAATAGGAGTATAATATTATGGCAATATCAAGAGCACAACTAGTTAAAGAACTAGAGCCAGGATTGAATGCACTATTCGGCCTGGAATATAAAAACTACGCAGATGAGCATACTCAGATTTACGATATCGAAAATTCTGATAGAGCTTTTGAAGAAGAAGTAATGTTATCTGGTTTCGCGAACGCTCAGGTAAAACCTGAAGGTTCAAGCGTAAACTTTGATTCAGCTACTGAATCTTTCACTGCTAGATACACTCACGAAACGCTTGCTTTAGCGTTCTCAATCACTGAAGAAGCGATTGAAGATAATTTGTATGACAGACTTGCGTCTAGATATACAAAAGCATTAGCTAGATCTATGGCTAACGCAAAACAAGTTAAAGCAGCAAATGTGTTAAACAACGGGTTTGACTCAAACTTCACAGGTGGTGACGGAGTTGAATTATTTTCAACTGCACACCCAATCGTTGCTGGAACATTTAAAAATGAGTTGTCAACTGCAGCTGACTTAAACGAAACATCGTTAGAGCAGTCGTTAATTGACATCGCAGCAATGACTGATGAAAGAGGGTTGAAGATTGCAGCAAGAGGAATAAAATTAATTATTCCTTCTGAGCTTCAGTTCACAGCAGAAAGACTGATGAAGTCTACAGGCAGAACTGGAACAGCTGACAATGACATCAACGCAGTAGCTAATATGGGAATGATCCCACAAGGCTACGTGGTCAACCACTACTTAACTGACACAGATGCGTTTTTCATCAAGACTGATGTACCTAATGGATTAAAAATGTTCGTTAGATCACCAGTAAAAACTTCGATGGAAGGTGATTTCGAAACTGGAAACGTAAAATACAAAGCTAGAGAGAGATATTCATTTGGATTCTCAGACCCTAGAGGTATCTTCGGATCTCCAGGAGCAGCGTAATCTAATAACTTTTAATTAAGAAGGGGGCTTTCGAGCCCCCTTTTTTTATGCTAAAGAAGAAAGGCAACTATGAAAAACTTCCGTGTACAAATCAGAGCATATGGCTATTACGCGTCTTTTGAAATAGCCTCAGAGGATGAAGATAAAGCCTTTGAAAATGCATTAGTTGACAAACTAGGAAAAAATGATATAAAATGGGAGAAAGATGGATTTATAGACCATCGTAAACTATGGATAACCTACGAGGAGATCATAGATGCAAATGCACGTAAGAGACCTTTACAAAGCGAAGAGAGGCCTCGAGACAGAGTGGGCGGTGCAACAGCGTAACCACCAAAGATATACTTTGGATATGGTTAGGATTGACAACAAAATTAGAGAAGTTGTTAATCAAATTAAGTTAGAGGAAGCTAAGATAGCCAATCTTACTAATAAAATAGAAGACGCTGCACCCGAAGTTTCTGTAGCTACTTAGTAAAAAGCTACATCTTGGATAAATTTCAAACCAAAGTACAGGCTCTCTTGCACTTTATAAAAATCTATTATATAAATTAATCACTATACATAAAAAATAAACATAGATCGTAGACGCGTATAGTCGACTGCCCCTAGGGACTACGTTCTGATATTCTAGGAGGAATATTATTATGGCAAACACAACATTTACAGGACCGGTAAGATCGGAATCAACTGTAAAAGTTTCAACAAAAAACACTACAACTGGTGCACATACAGATAAAGTGGTTGTTGGAACAAATTCAACTGGAGACACTTCAAGCAACACAGCTGGATCTGTTGAATTAAAAGCAGCATCTACAAACACGATGACTCTTCAAACGTACCAAGCTACAATTACTGTGGCTAACGGTGCAACTACAGGTAAAGAAGGGTCTATTGGAATGCCCGCAAACTTTGCACCATTAGCTATTGGTGTAAACGTAACTACAGCAGCAGCAAACGCTGTAAACTTGCAGGACGTTGGAGATGATGCAGACACTGATTCTTATTTAGACGGTGCAAGTATCGCTGTTAACTCTACAGGGTTCAAAGGTATCTTTGGATGTAATGGAGTTAGAGGATTAGGAACTGGAACATCTGGTGCAACAGGAACTGCTGATGAAGTAGAAGTTGTTGTAAGTGGTGATCCAGGAGGAGATACAGTTATAAGATTAACTTTTATAGGTATCTTAGGAGCATAATTATTAACTTTAGTTACAGTGGGGGCTTTGCCCCCACAGTTTCTTGATTAAGGAGGGAAACGATGGCAGACACAGTAACAGGACCTACTATCTTGCAACAGAATGACAAGAGAGTAACCATTAAAATAGTAAATCAATCAGACGGAACAGGCGGCACAACTGTATTTGCAGATGTATCTGCACTTGCAGCTAACGTATCTGGAGAAAGTCCAACACATTTAACACTACAAAGATTGTGGTATTCTTGTTCAAATGGTGATGGAAAGGACTCTTTTGCTCGTTTAGACTATGAAGATTCAGATGGAGATATTCCAATTGTAACTTTAATAGGAGCTGGATATTGGGATTTCAGAGAATTTGGTGGAATTCCAGCAAATACTTCATCTAACTCAAATGAAAACGATGTAAACTTTGTTGTACCAGGTGCAGCTGATTCTGGAAATACTTACACAGTTATTGCAGAGTTCTTAAAGAATTATTAGGAGGGTAACGGATGGCCAATACAACTTCCGGCACAGTTACTTTCGATAAGGGTTTTGCAGTTGATGATATCATTGCAGAGGCATACGAACGAATAGGTTCACAAGTAACTTCCGGATACCAGTTAAAATCAGCAAGGAGATCTCTCAACATTCTTTTTCAAGAGTGGGGTAATAGAGGGTTACACTATTGGGAAATAGGTGACACAAATATTGATCTTATTGAGGGCCAAGCAGAGTATTCTTTTTTTAGATCTAGTGATGATGGCACTTCGGCTGTAACTGTTGGAGGCACAAGTGGCTCTAGCACGTTTGGTTTAGCTGATGTATTAGAGGCAACATTTAGACAAAACAGAACACAAACAACACAATCCGATTCTGCTTTAACTAAAATAGATAGATCAACATATTCTGCGATTGCTAATAAACTGACAAAAGGCACACCAGCTCAATACTTTGTGCAAAGATTTATTGATAAAGTTACAGTTACTTTATACCCAACACCAGATTCATCAGCAGCATCAAAAGATGTTCACATTAATTTTGTTAAGAGAATACAAGATGCAGACTCTACATACACAGATGCAACAGATGTGCCATTTAGATTTGTTCCTTGTATGGTTTCAGGATTAGCATTTTATTTAGCACAAAAGTATGCACCAGACAGAGTTCAAGCGTTAAAACTATATTATGAAGACGAGTTAGCGAGAGCGTTAGCAGAAGATGGTTCTTCTACAAGCACTCACATAACTCCGAAAAACTATTACCCGAGTATTTAATTATGCCAAAATATGCAAAAGCAATATCAGATAGATCAGGACTTGAGTTTCCATACGATGAAATGGTTACAGAGTGGAATGGCTCTTTTGTTCACATATCTGAGTATGAAGAAAAACATCCACAGTTAGAACTTAGAGCTAACAGAGGGGCAGAACAACAAGGTCTAAGAAATGCTAGACCTCAAAGAATAGAAAATGAAGTTTTAATATTATTAAAACCAGACGCTTTTGAAACTATATCAGCTAGTTCTGGAATTATAAACGTAGCAGAACAAGGCCACGGTAGATCTACTGGAGACACAGTGAGATTTAGAGGTGCAAGGCACACAACATCAGACCCAGATGGTTTTAAAAATCCAAGAGATTTTGATGGTATTACAGGGTCAAATATAGCAAAAGCTGCTGGTTACTCGATTACTGTTGGTAAAAGAGACTCTAGCGGAAATATTGCAAACACAGAAAATTTCTACCACTTTACTGTAGACACAGATACTGCTACAACAGGTAGTATATCAGGAGGAGGAGAGGGTTGCTCATCAGGACCAGTAACCTTAACAGCATAATATGGCAGGATTAAGTGCATCAGGATTAAAAACACAAATAAGAAGTTACACAGAAGTTGATTCGAATGTGTTATCTGATTCTGTTTTAGAGAATATTATTTTAAATGCTCAATATAGAATATTTAGAGATGTCCCAATAGATGCTGACAGAAAAACATCCACAGGTAATTTTACAGCTGGAACAGGCACTGTGCTTGTACCAGCAGGAGCCGTGTTTATTAGAGCAGTGCAGGTTTATACTGCAACTGGATCTACGTTTACAGGTGCTAATACTTATTTAGAAAAAAGAGATATTACATTTTTAGAAGAATATATTTCAGCAACTACATCTACTGGAACACCAAAATACTACGCTATGTTAGATACAGGAGCAACTGGAGAAAGTTCATCAAACTCTGGATCTATAATTGTGTCACCAACACCAAGCGCAACTTTTGCATACAAAATACACTACAATGCAGCACCAGCATTACTAGAGGGTGATGGCACTAATTATATTAGTATGAATTTTCCGAATGGTCTGCTATATTGTTGTCTAGCAGAGACGTATGGTTTTTTAAAAGGACCTGCAGATATGTTACAATTATACGAACAGAAATATAGACAAGAAGTTCAGAAATTTGGAGGAGAACAAATTGGTAGAAGACGAAGAGATGACTATACAGATGGTACAGTCAGAATACCTGTTAACTCACCAACACCGTAAGGAATAAAATATGGCATCAACATTTTCAGATCTAGGTATAGAACTAATGGCAACTGGCGAAAACGCCGGAACTTGGGGAACAAAAACTAACACTAACTTACAAATTGTAGAAAAAGCAATCGCTGGTTATGTAGAAAAATCTATTGCTGGCGGTGCACAAACAACAACTTTAACAATCACAGATGGTGACACAACAGAGTCTACATCTGTTGCAAGACACGCCGTTATAAAATTAACAGGAACTATCACAGGTAATCAAATTGTAACTGTTCCAGATTCAATAGAAAAAGTTTATATTGTAGTAAATGGCACAAGTGGTGCTTCTACTGTTCAGTTTAAAACTGCATCAGGGACAGGTGTAACTTTTGGTGCATCTGATAAAAGCACAAAATTACTTTTTTCTGATGGTACAAATATTGTTGACACAAATTTTAGTGGAGCAACAGACTTAGATGGTGGAGTATTAACACTTGATGCTGATGCTGATACAACAATTACAGCAGATACAGATGACCAGATAGATATTGCAATAGCTGGCGCAGATGATTTTAGATTTACAGCAAACACATTTACAGCTTTATCGGGAAGTAGTGTTGTTATACCTGATGGTGGTTTAACTTTAGGTAGCACTGCTGTAACATCAACAGCAGCTGAACTTAATATTCTTGATGGTGTTACTTCAACAGCAGCAGAATTAAATATTCTTGACGGTGTAACATCAACAGCAGCTGAATTAAATATATTAGATGGAGTAACATCTACAGCTTCAGAATTAAATTTAGTGGATGGTATTACAGCAGGAACTGTAAGTGCATCAAAAGCAGTAATAGTAGACTCTAATAAAGATTTAACCGGTCTCAGAAATTTAACTATTGCTGGAGATCTTACAGTATCAGGTGATGATATTTTTATGGCCACTAACACTGCAGGTAATTTATTAATTGCAGATGGTACAAACTTTAATTCTGTGGCAGTTGGTTCATTATCAGAAATATCTACAGTTGCATCTGATGATGTATTATTAGCAGTAGATACTTCAGGTGGCGGACTTAAAAAAATTACAAGATCAACTTTAACAGCAGGTATTGTTTCAGGTTCTGAGATATCCAATGTAGTAGAAGATTCAACACCACAATTAGGTGGTGATTTAGATGTTAATGGTAATGCCTTAGTATCTACATCAAATGGTAATATTGCTTTAACACCAAACGGATCTGGAGTTGTTAGAATTGATGGATCTAATGGTATTGATATACAATCAGGATCTATATCAATTAAAAACTCTGGTTCTCAATCTTATGTTGATTTTTATTGTGAGTCATCAAACGCTCACTATGCTAGATTACAAGCACCTGCTCACTCAGCCTTTTCTGGTAATATTACATTAACTTTACCAGCTACTACAGATACAGTTGCAGGTATAGCAGCAACACAAACTTTTACTAACAAAACTTTAACAACACCTGTTATTGCAGAAATAGATAACTCTAGTGATATTACATTAGATGCTGGTGCAGACATTATTTTAGATGCAGGCGGTGGAGACTTTAATTTTAAAGTTGCTGGAACAGAGATTTTAAGAGTAACGAACTCGTCAAGTGATGTCATTATTAGACCAGTTGTTGATGCAAAAGATATAATATTCCAACAAAGAGATGGGACAGAAGTAGCTAGAGTGGAAGACAATGGTACTTTTAACATTGTAACAGATAAGTTAGCTATTAACGGAACAGCAGTTACATCCACAGCAGCAGAGCTAAATATATTAGACGGTGTTACGTCTACAGCTTCAGAACTAAACATATTAGATGGCGTTACATCTACAGCAACAGAGCTAAATGTTATGGATGGTGGCACATCAGCTACCTCTACAACATTAGTGGATGCTGACAGATTAGTCACAAACGATGCTGGAACGATGAAACAGGTAGCATTAACAGACGTTAAAACATATTTAACAAGTGCAGGATTTAGTACAGACGACCCGACTGCGCTTGCAATTGCATTAGGGTAAGGTATAAAGTAGTAGGAGGATATAAATGGCAAACACGTTCAAAGTAGTAAATTTTGCAGCAGAACCCAATTCAGCAGGCACACCGTTTACGATGTACACTGTAGCTAGTAGTACAACTACGGTTGTTCTTGGTTTGATTCTTGCTAATATCCACACAACTGCAGTAACTGCAGAGGTGGAATTAGTTAGTACAACATCAAATCGTGCTGGTGCAAATAACGCTTCAAATGGAACTTCCTTTCTTGTAAAGGATGTTAACATCCCTTCAGGAACTTCACTTGAGTTATTATCAGGTGGTAAAGTTGTATTAGAGGCTGGAGACGTTATAAGAATTGATTGTTCTGTGGCGGATAAACTATCAGGCACACTGTCTATAATGGAGATAACATAAGATGGCGTATATTGGTCCTTTACCTGCAGAAACATTTACATCATTTGCAACTCAGGAATTTTCAACGAGTGCTACAACCTCCTACACGTTGGATCACCCAGTTACAAATGAGAATGAACTTGCGTTATTTATTAATAACGTAAGACAACAACCTGGTTCAGGTAAAGCATACACAGCTGTTGGAACTGCACTTACATTATCTGCAGCCACAGCTAGTACAGACACTATGTATGCTGTATTTTTAGGTAGAGCTTTACAAACAGTTAATCCAGCAGATGCATCTGTTGGCACATCACAGTTAGCTGCCACTTCTGTAACAGCGGCTAAATTAAATAATGATATTATTTCTGGCACAACAGCTTTAGCTGCAGAACCAGCAGACACAGATGAATTTTTAGTTTCAGATGCTGGAACACTTAAAAGAATAGATTACTCTTATATTAAAGGCGGCGGTGGTTTAATTCATATTAAAACACAAACAATATCCTCTGCTGTTTCTTCTATTGATTTTATTCACGGCACTTCAGATGTTGTGTTTGATAGCACTTACAACGCATATAAATTAGTAATTAGTGATATGCACGTAGTAACGGATAATCAGAAACCTCACATTAGATTTAAAGATAGCGGTGATTTTATGGCGAGTAATTATCAATTTACAGGAATGACAAGAGATTCTGATAATAATAGTTCTTTTTTTAATTCAACAAGTGATAGTGATATAAGAACATTAAATGATGGAATTGGAAATGCTTCTGATGAGTCATTTGGCGCAGAAATATATTTTCATAAACCCTCAACAACTGATACTCATAAATTAGTTCACGGAACAATTTCAGGTTTAGAGCAATATGGACAAGCTATTGCTGGTTATTTTAGTGGAACAAATCACGGCACGGTAAATGCGCTTACAGGATTTCAAATAAGAGTTGGAAGTGGAAATATTGATAGAGGTAATTTTTCACTTTATGGATTATCAACAAGTTAGGAATAAATTATGGCATATATAGGTAAACAACCAGTAGTAGGAAACTTTCAAAAGTGTGATGCGATATCGGTTGTTAATGGTCAAGCAGCATACACACTAAACGTTGGTGGTGCAGCAGTAACTCCTGAGAATGCTAATCATATGTTAGTATCTCTTAATGGTGTACTACAAGCACCCGGCGACTCGTTTACTATATCAGGATCCACACTTACCTTTGCTAGTAACTTAGCAACAGGTGATGTCATCGACTTTGTGATTATTTTAGGTGATGTATTAGATCTAGGCACACCTTCAGACAATAGTATATCAACTGCAAAATTAGTTGCTAACTCAGTAACAGCTGCTAAATTTAATGCAGATGTAATCTCAGGACAAACAGCTTTAGCAGAAACTCCTGCTGACACAGATGAATTATTATTATCTGATGCAGGTGTATTAAAAAGAGTGGACTTTTCTCATTTAAAAGGTGGTGGGATGTGGGAGTTTATTTCATCAACAAATGTAACAAGTGGTGTTTCAGAAGTTGATTTTACTACACTATCAACAGACTTTATAGATTTTTGTATAGTCATAACTGATATTCACCCAGCCACTGATAGCGTAAAATTATATTCAAGAGTTTTTACAGGAACAAGTGGATCACAAGCAATTGTGACTAGTAGTAGTTATCATTTTGCAAATGTAGTACACGACAATCAAGTTGATCAAGATAATGGTACAGGTCAAGATAAAATAGAATTATCAAGACCAATGGGAAGTGATGACAATGAGGCATCATCTCTTGAGGTAGTGCTTTTTAATCCTCATAGCACAACTTTTCATACAATTATGAAATGTCACGCAGTTTTACAACAACAAGATACTGGTAGAACTGGAATTTTAAATTCTGCTGGAAAATATGCAGCAACTACTGCTGTAACAGGTATTAGATTTTATTTTTCATCAGGTAATATAGATAATGGCAGATTTTCATTATACGGAAGAAAACATAGTTAGGAGTAGAATGTGGCAATATCTAAAGCAAATTTTAACAGTTTTAACGTTACTCCCACAGCGAGTAAGTTTATAACATTTAACTCTAGTAATGATGGACTAGCTGCGGATGATGTTGGTGGTAGCTTAGTTTTAATATCAACACAAACTGCTAGTAGTAGTTCTTCATTATCTTTTACAAGTGGAATAGACTCTACATACAAAGAATATATTTTTAAGTTTATTAATATACACCCAGCTACCGATGCTGTTTCGTTTCAATTTAATTTTAGTGCTGATGGTGGTAGTAACTACAATGTAACAAAAACAACCACTGCTTTTTTAGCATATCACGGAGAAGATGGCGGTTTTGGAACTTTGTCAGGAGATTCAGGTTATAAACTAGCACAATCCACAAATTATCAAGATATAAATGAAAGAACAGGGGGAGATAACGATCAAGGAGTTTCAGGATATTTACATTTATTTGATCCTAGTAATACAACTTTTGTAAAACATTTTATTTCAGATAATAGCACAGTTCATAGAAGCGATATTGCTTGGACAAATTATGTTGCTGGTTATGCAAATACTACAAGTGCAATAGATGCGATTGATTTTAAATTTGCTAGTGGTAACATTGATTCAGGTGTAATTAAAATGTATGGAGTATCATAGTGGCATTAACTAAATTTAATTTTAATAGTTTTGATTTAACCACAGTTGCAAGCACAGGGTTAGCTTTTAACTCTAGTGCTAATGGATTTGATACAGCAGCTGCAGGTGCTATGACATTAATTGCAACTAATACTATATCGTCAGGAGTATCTTCATCAGATTTTACATCAGGTATTGATAGTACTTATGATAATTATATGTTTAAATTAATAAACATTCACGTAGCTAATGATGGCTCTGAATTTAGAATGAACTTTAGAGATGGTGGATCAAGTTTTGATGCAACAAAACAAAGCACTTGTTATCAAGTTAGTCATCAAGAATCAGGTGGTAGTACCTCTTTGGGGTATGAAACAGGATTTGATTTAGCAAATGGAACAGCAGATCAGACCATTGTAAGAAACATTGGTAATGCAAGTGACGAAAGTTTATCAGGAACAATTTTTTTATTTTCACCATCATCAACAACTTTTGTAAAACATTTTATCTCAGATACACAAACTGTTATATCCTCTAACCAAACTGATAGATGTTTTGTTGCTGGATATTGCAATGTGACTGCTGCTATTGATGGTATTACCTTTAAACCTGATAGTGGTAACATAGATAGCGGTGTTATCAAAATGTATGGGATAACGAAATAATGGCTCTTAATAAATTAAAATTTAATAGTTTAAATGTTACACCTGCTGCTGGTAAAGGTATAAGATTTAATTCTAGTGCTAATGGTTTAGAAACAGCAAGTGCTGGGGGTAATTTAGTTAAGATAGCATCTACTACAGCAAGCTCAAGTTCATCAATATCTTTTACATCTGGTTTAACTAGCACTCATAAAGAATATATATTTTTCTTTAATAATATGCACCCAGCTACTAATGATACGTCTTTTAATATAAATTTTTCTATTGATGGTGGTAGTAATTATAATGTTGCAAAAACAACTACATATTTTAGATCAGTGCACGATGAGGCAGATAGTTATACGACTGTAGCTTATGAACAATCAAGAGATTTAGCACAAGGAACAGGTTATCAAAATTTATCATCAGGTATAGATGCCGATGATGATGGTTCAGTTTCAGGTTATTTACATTTATTTGACCCTAGTAATACCACGTTCGTTAAGCATTTTATTAGTGTTACAAATGCTATGATTCACGCATCTTATACAATGCAAGACTTTTGTGCTGGATATGGAAACACAACGTCAGCAATAAATGCAGTAAACTTTAAGATGACTTCAGGAAACATAGACGCTGGAACCATAACAATGTACGGAGTGTTATAATGGCTTTAAATTTTTGTAACAATAATTCTTTATCAGCTATAACTTCGATACCTGCAGCTATTAGTGGTGGTTCTTTAAATTTAATATCTACACAGACAGCTAGTAGTAGTTCCTCATTATCTTTTACAAGTGGCATAGATTCTACTTATAAAGAATATATTTTTAAATATATTAATTGTCACCCATCAGTAAATATACCACATTGGACTTTTCAAGGTTCAACAAATGCTGGTAGTAGTTTCGGAGTTACGATAACATCTACAAATTTTAATGCTTATCACGCAGAAAATGATTCAGAAGCTGTTATTGAATATGTTGCTCCTGGTGATTTAGCACAATCAACTAACTATCAAAGACTTTTAACAGAAGTTAATTATTCAGATGATGGAAGTGTGTCAGGTGCTTTACATTTGTTTGAGCCATCATCAACTACTTTTGTAAAACATTTTATTGCAACCTCGCAAGGTATGTTTGGACCAACTTCTAATGCTTATAGTTGGAATCAGTATGTTGCTGGATATTTTAACACAACGTCTGCAATAGATGCGATTGATTTTAAATTTAGTTCAGGCAATATAGATTCAGGAGTTATAAAATTATATGGCGTTAGTTAAATATAACAATAGATCTATATTAAATGTAACTGCTTTAGATAGTATAGCAAGTGGTGGTATGAATTTAATTACCACTAACACTATATCTTCAGGAGTATCTTCTTCTAGTTTTACTTCTAATATTGATAGCACTTACGATACTTATTTATTTAAATTTATTAATATGCACCCAGCAACTGATGATGTTTTTTTTCAAGTAAATTTTAGAGATGGTTCTTCTGCTTTTGATGCAACAAAAACTACAACAACTTTTGGTGCATATCACGGAGAGGGTGGTGGCGGTGCGTCTGTCTTTTATGATACTTCTGATGATCTTGCACAAAGCACAAATTATCAAAACTTAGTTGTTGATAGTATTGGTAACGGAAATGATGAAAGTTTAAGTGGAGAAATGTATCTGTTTTCACCTTCATCAACAACATTTGTAAAACATTTTATTGCAAGAACTAATATTTATCACGATGGTGATTATACTTTTGATAATTATATTGCTGGTTATTGTAATGTAACTGCAGCTATTGACGGAGTAGATTTTCAATTTAATAGTGGTAACATAGACAGTGGTGTTATAAAAATGTATGGATTGAGTAAATCATAATGAGTATAGTAACTTTAAATAATAGAGCATTAAAAGATGCAACAGAAGTTGGAACTACAACTAGTCTTGGTGATTTAGTTTTTATATCAAGATCAACAGCTAGTTCTTCATCATCTGTAGATATAACATCAGGAATTAGTAGCACATATAAAGAATATATTTTTATACTAAATAATATGCATCCTGAAACTAACGATAAACATTTTACATTTCAAGTAAATGCAAATGGCGAAAGTGGTTTTAATGAAACTATTACATCAACTCTTTTTAGAGCATATCATTTAGAAAATGGTTCAGCTTCAGGTTTAGATTATAGAACTGCAAACGACCAAGCACAAGGAACAGCGTATCAAAGAATATCAGAAGAAGTTGGAAATGCTGCTGATGAAAGCGTAAGTGGAATTTTACATCTATTCGATCCAAGTAATACGACTTTTGTAAAACACTTTATAGCGAGAACAAGTTTAAATTATGGTAGTCCAAGAGATACTCTCACTGCTGGATATGTTAACACTACATCAGCCATTGATGAGATAAGTTTTGCATTTACTTCGGGAAATATAGACTCAGGAACAATAGATTTGTATGGGGTAAATTAGGCTTTTACAACTATATGAAATAGTATATAAACAAAAAACAAGGAGAACAAATATGCCTAGATTCAAGATGGTTAACGGTG